>Ga0307513_10001583_pt1 | contig 32656 bp, 25 predicted proteins | sample 15_EM_MG_FD_202174 | JGI IMG/M metagenome (GOLD analysis project Ga0307513, IMG submission 202174) | Populus trichocarpa ectomycorrhiza microbial communities from riparian zone in the Pacific Northwest, United States - 15_EM | ecosystem: Host-associated > Plants > Roots > Unclassified | place... | reverse complement strand
CGGCTACCACGTCGTGATGTGTCGGGCGGGTGATTCGAAGATGCGCAGCTATGGGCAGGTCTTCTGGTGGCTAATTGTAGGTTCTGTAGGTTCAGAAGGCGTGGAAATGTGTCAGGCGGACGGTCAGAAGCCAGGAGCACATCGTAGGACATCCGGCCGACAGGAGAGGTTGTATGGGACGTCTGGTCGAAGGGATAGGTAGCAGGAGACGTCCGGCCGACGAGATGGGCTGTAGAGGTCGTCCGGCGGGCGTGATAAATTGTAGGGGCGCCCGGCCGACTAGATGGGTTGCAGGGGGCCTCCGGCCGATGAGATGGGTTGTTGGGGGCGTCCGCAGGACACCCGGGAATTAAAATCAGGATTCGGAGGTGGTGAGGGAAAAGGTCAAGGGCTGGAGCACGCCCGCTGGATGCAGGGAGATACACGATGGGATTGAGAGGTAGAGAGCGAAAAGGAGTGTATCTGGGGGGGTACGGGACGGAGAGGGGATAGGGAGGGGAACTCAGGACGGAATCTGGAGGGAGCACAGTAACATAGGAGAAAACCCGGTGGGGGGGAGGGTTGTAGGGCTTGTTAGGGAGAAGGAGATTGAAGTCGCAGGACGTCAGGAAAGGGGTAGCATGCAGGGGGGTGCATGGGGTGTAACGGGACAGTAGGGTTGTCCGCAGAGCGCAGGGTTGCTGGGGGGGACAGCTTCAGGTTGCGTCCGGTGCGTCCAGACGGACGCCTACCACGTCCGGACGATGCGGACGCGGGCGTCCGCACCCAGAACTGGAGTTTATGTTATATGTGCCCACAACGTCCGGCGCACAGGGAGGGCAGGACGCAGCAGGGCGCAGGTTGATTTTTTTGCTGATGTTGGCAGGGCATTGTTTGTACACACAACAAATCATTGTTTCAACACATGTGTTGAAACAATCTGGAAATTGTCTACTAAGATTACTAAAATTTTAATTCTACAATTAATACATAATATTATTTGAATTTATATACTAGATATTAAGAAGACATAAAGATTTTTACATCAACTATTAAATGAAAAGTAATATAATAATATAACTTGTCTATCTCATTCTTCAATGTCGATAGTGCGCTCCTACCTTCAATGGCAATGGCCGCAACTTGCAATACATTGCTAATTTTGTCCTAATCATAATCTGCAGACATACTGGGATTGTAGTTTGCTGAAATTCGTTTCTGTTCTCGTACTGATAATTGTGGTTGAGAATTGTGTTTACACTGGCAGATTTTCCTGAGTGATAATATTAATTATTCATTTATTTCATTTATCTACACATTGCTTGTCTTGGGAAGTAATAGGAATTATAAATTAATTGGACTAAACACAGTTAACAAAACATTGATTTGAAAACGCGTTTAGAAACGACGGTTGTGTTTGGCACACTCATGTGTTCGAATAATGGTTATTGGTTGTTTGTACACGTGTTTACAAACCATGTTTTGAAATCAACAATTTTTCAAACAATGGCCTGCCAAACAGCCCCTAAGGGTCTAATAAATTGAGGAAACCTATCTTAAGGCCCGTTCGGGAGGCGGATAAACCCCTGACCAAGGGTAGGAACTCGTGGCTTGTACAGATCCTATCCTTTTGGAAATAGTGTTAGGTATCACAACAAACCAAAGTTACTGTAGTTAGAGTATTTAGAAACTTGACAATAACCTAAAAACTGAGGTCCCAAATTCCACCCCGCGGGGTAAAAACTGAGTAGACTCCTCATTCGTCCCTTCAAAGTTATAAGTGTTAGTATCCACATTGCCGACCAGCCAACCACTGATCTAAGTAATAGCAGTGATAAGAATTGAAGAGGAGGCCCTCACTCAGTTTTCCGTCTCCGAAACACCCTCCAAGATCCATTCAAACCATAGCTTGCCTCTCTGTCTGGCATGGCTCCTAGTGAGCCCAAACTTTTGAAACCCCCGCGTGATCGGGTTTCACCCCACAGGACCTTAATTTTCCCCCTCCTTTGAGGACCGAACCTAGCCAACTGGGAATATATATAATACGCAGCACACCACTAGATACGCTTGCAGCGCCGAGACCTTCCCTCAATCTTCTACTCATGCAACCTACATAAGAAAGATATCCGTGGCCAACAGATCTAGTACGGGACGAACCTCACCATTCCTAATGCCATTCCCTCCCTGGTTCCCACGAAGAAACAAAAGCAATCACATTGGGAAAGCCCGGTTCCAACCATCCTTTACCAGGACTCTCACAACATCACCTCCACCCCCTCCCCCTCCTCATCCACCACGCTATCCTTTCCCATGTTATCTCAAAAAAAAACAGAAAACATTCCGTCATCACGGATCACTCGACATCCAATTACCTCTCCCACTCTATGAGCGAGCTGTCGTCAGACAACCACTTCAGAAAGACAGCTAGTGGGCTCCCCACTAACTCTAGAAGAGCGGAGATATAGACCTCAACCTAGCCGTGATTTTGGATCCTGCCCTTTGATGCCAACTCACCAAGCTCAGCCTACTTGAACAACTCAAATCCCAGGTAACCCAACACACCTCGAATTGTGTTGGTAGGGGCGGTAAGGGTAATAGTTGTATATATTGCAAGTGCTGTATTAATATTAATATTATTGTTATTACTCTTAGTGCGGCAATCTCGGAACTGAAAATGCATCATCAAAAATCCCGTCTACCAGTCACCCTCTTAGGGCGGGGGAAATGTAAGGGATGTTTCTTTCGGGATACAAATATAAGGCAGACATGCTGTCCTCTATCCTGCCATGCGGTTTAAGTATGATGGGCATCATACTTCACTTGCGCAATGGGATATTCCGTTGACCCAGCCGGATAGCATATCAAGAAAGTATCATACCTGCGCCGCACATCTCAGCTCATCAAAGTGAAGGTGGCCTGAATCGCGCGTGCAACTCAGGATATATTTACTATTTTCTGCGGGGTCCTTTTCTCCCTCCTACTAAGGGGAGCTCTCTGAAATGGAATGGGTGCGAAGCTCAGTTAATCTTGTAAATATTATAGTCACAAACTAAGTTGCCCAATATCCTGGTACTGTGGCGAGAGTATAAATTAACGGCTTCAAATAATCGGTGACTTAATTACTTAGATAAGGTGTGTGCTATAACCACTCAGATAGTATTGAGTCAAGTCCTATACAAGTACCAGGCAAGATGATTTCGTACAAAGTGTGGATAGCAGGGATGTCTAAGACATCAAAGTTCGTTGCCTTGGAAATCATAGCAACATGTTGCCTCACCGACCTGTGTTCGGTGTTTTTGCTCTTCTTACCACCACCTTAGGACTTTACTTGGCAACCCTTGTACGAAAACATCATGCCTGGCACTTGTAGTATCATTACCATAAAAATTCGCTCAGGTGTGCTGAATTACGAACTACGCTCCAGAATGCCTTGCTCAAAGACACCCCATGGCGTTAGGAGTAAGGGAGATATCGCCTCCATCAAGTGAACCCCACTCAATGGGATATAAATATCAACTTTTTATCCCTACAAGTATGATAGATTAACCGACCAACCGGTTACATGAACTACCGGTACTATCAAGTCTAACTCAGCACTCCCCGCCTTACGTCACTTCTTCTTCTTCCCGCCAGTCTTATCGCTGACAACAACAAACTTGCCCACGACCCCCTTCTTCTCCAGAAACTCCACAACAGCCTTCTGGTGGCTCCCCTGGAGCACAACCTCCATAATTGGAGTTTTAGGACTACTCCCATTCAGCAATCCAACACTCGCGCTCCCCGCACAAGCCCTCTGCAATACCTCCGCCGCGCCCTTGGCATCTATCCCAAACGGCTCCAATCCACTAACCTTCGTCACAGTCTTCTTGCCTTGTCGCGATTCCATTATGATAGAGACTTTCGGTGGCGCGCCGGATTTGGGCTTACTCGATTCATCAGCGGAGGGGTGCAGGACGCGATAGTATGGTGAGCAGGCCTTTAAGAGCTTCTCCCCGAGGTAGTCGCGCTTTGTCACGCCGGTTCTGAGCGCTTCCCGGTCCTCGGGGAGGTTCGGGTTTAGGAGGATGCTGGAAATACTGAGATCGGTCTTTACGACGCGTTTATTTGTAGTGCTTATTAGGTTTTCTTTCTCAAGGTATTTACCCATAATAGCTTTCACTTCGGCCGAGGTGTAGCAGTCTTTTGTTCTAGTCTTTCTGTTAGCGAGCATTTCGCTTGCGGGGGGCTAAACAGGCGGAGGACATACCCTGCTCCCACCTGGTGGAATATAGCGGTGGCTTTCCCATTTGGTTTGAAGAGCTCTACTACTCTTATTGGGCAAGGAGCAGTGGATCCACTCGTAGGTCCGATACTAGTCTCTTTCTTAGGCTCTTTGGGCGGAACGGGGAGAGCATACGGGGTGAAATCTTTGACTTCATCGCGGTCCCAGTCCACATCCATCACCACTACCTCCCCTCCGTTCCTAGTTTTAACCTTGATATACCCCTCCTTATCCAGCAGTTTCAGAAACTTTGCAGCATTCTTGTAGCTAGATCTCTTCATCTGTAAGGACGGATGGGGAGCGGTATTCTGCAGAAGGTTGTGTGGAGGAAAGCTTGATGCTGGTGGGAGATAGGGCAATACGAGTGTGGATATAAACTGCGAAGAAGTGAGTGGGAAACCCAACGAAGTGAACCTTCCGGTGTCGAAATGATCAAACAATCCAAACATTGCTGCCGCATGGAACGCTTCATCAATTTCTAGATATTGGTTAGCACCCAGCTCCAAACAAACAAACGGCCGACCCAAACGGGGCAAACCTTTCACTGAAAGCTCCCTAACATCCTCCTGCCCATCATCCGTATCACCATTACCAACTCCCATCTCCTTCCCTTTCTCTTTCCCACCGACATCTTCCAAACTCACCCCACCAATCCCCTCCTCCAAATCCTCAACCCCATCCTCATCCCCCAACCGCTCAGGAATCACCCCCTCACCCCCCAACTTCCAAATCTCATCACCAACCCAATGCAAAACCCTCACCGCCTTCCCCTTCTCCCCTACAACCACCCCGAGCGCACTAACATCCACCTCGCAAACCCCCACAACAACCGGCACTCCCGGCCTCTCCAAACTCGCAATCCCCACAATCTTCCCGGCCTTCGCTCCTTCCGGAAACGGCCCAACAAGCCCCGGAATCATCAAATCCGCACCATCGTACAATCTTTCCATCACCGGTGCGTGCGTACGCACCACCGGCACAATACCGGGGTTCCGCCAGAGGGAGTACACAGTGGGAAACATCTCCTCAGAGCCCATCTTTACCCACAGCGGGAGTGGGGGCTTGTCACTCGTTAGGTAGATCACCCCGGTAATGGTCTTCAGCTCTGGTCCGTGGGTCGTAGAGATTTTCGCGGAATTGGAAGGGTCGGGGAGAAGGGCGTTTCGCAGGGCAATTTCGCCAGCATTAGGGAGTGGTGGATGAGGCACTGCTGCTGCTCCTGTCTCCGCACTCTCGCTATTAGCTTCACCCGACGCCTCTGCATCCGCTGGTAGCGGTGGTGGTGGTGGTGCCGGAGGTGGAGGCGGAGGCGTTAAGTTGAAGTCTTTGATAATCTGATTCGCGAGCTTGCGGCGGTCGGTGGATCGAAGGGGAGCGAGTTGTTTGATCTATCACCACGAGGACCATTAGCTCATCAGAATGGCGGGGAGAGAGGGGTAGAGGGGGATAGTCCACATTTGGCTTCTTTTTGAACATTTCTTCTTAAATTTTATATCTTTGGTCGTTATTAGTCTGATTGCTTTTTGAATTCGGCGATGGGTAGGTTCGGTGGGGGTTTGTCGACCTTCAGTGGCGGAGCTTGTCGTATCATCGTAAGGTGGGATGCCTCGGGTGGCACGTGACCTACGTCACCAGAGTAACTTTTCTTTGTAGCCTGCTATCATACCAGGGGCCAGGGTTCGTGGAAGGGCGGCCTTAGGACGGGCCCCGCGGGAGCACGAAAACGGGTTAACCCGATAGAGGGAGATATTTATATATCATGGTTGATATTGCTCGGGTAGCCCCTCAAAACCAGTCCATTGCCAATCTGAGAACAAAGGATCTATAGAAAGTCTGGGTTTTCGAGACTATATTTACCTACTAGTAGAGCACGGGCATCTAAGGAAGATCCTAAACCAAGTTGAGGGTAGGGGTTCTCATGCGGCAGGCTATATAGTGCTGCAAAGTCAAATTACTATTACTCGAGTATATTGTAGTATCCTCACTCCCTCATCCGGACATCATACTGTAGCTCCCTCAATCGTAGTACTCGAGTACCGTATATAACTCACAGCACCATAAGGTACCAACCCCACCCCGCATCACATTATCATACGGGACCTTAGTCAAATGCCGATCACAAACCCCCTCACCCCCCTTCCTTAAAAAGTCATACTCTCTCACTCGCCCTGCAGTAATCCCCCAATCAACCCGGAATGACCTAACACCATCATATACGGCATAATGCCAACTGCAACCCTTAGCCTAAAAAATCCAAAAACCGTATATATCCCGCCCACCCCCAGCATTGTCAATCAACCCGCAGCCCCCACGACCCCCACAAGAAGGCTAAAATGATCGACCTGGCTTCCTGTTTTGTGCGTATCATACTCTTGCCTCGATCGCAGAAAATCGCTAACCTCAATAATCTCCTTGCAGAACGTTTTCCTCGACCACGCGTCCACGGCCATTGGATTAACTTTCGGAGCGCTGTATTTCGGGGATCTGGCCAAGAATGCGCTTCCTACGGATGCGGGGCCGAAGCGGCACGAGTTTTGATTAGCTGATCGATCGAGCAGTGGGATGAAAGGAGGACACAAACGGAGGCGTGCTTTTTTTCTCGACCTCTTGTAAAGTGCTCGATTCTCAACTGGTCTTGCGAAAGGGAGTTACGCTACGAAAGAGAGTTTTTAAGAAATAAACCCTCCAAAATATGCTAAATAGCTAGCGATAAATTGAAGAGACAAAAAAAAAGTTGACCCAAATCTGAGAAACCTGACCAAACCCCTCCCGCCCCGCTCCAGCCAAAGTAAATGAGAAAACAAAGAAACAAAAACCCCTCTAGCACCTCTAAAAGTACAGAAATTTAAGCTAAGTAGTTGAGCCCCAAGCCCGAGCCACACACCACATTCAAGGCGAGGAGAACAACAAGCAACAGTGAAACGAACCCTCCGGAAGAAAAAGATGACAAACCCCAACTCCAATTCTAACCAGCTCTGGCCTCATTATATGAACTCTCTACATCTGATAGCAACCCTCGTCTCTCACCCTCTATCTGCGTTCCCACTACCCCTAACTCATCCTTCTTCGGCGGCCATCGGTAGAATTGTAGCCCGACGATAGAATCCATGATAAGTACGGTCCAGGCTCCCAGAAAGAACGGGAGTGTCCTGCTCCACCACTCGTCTGCAACACTGCCGTCTGGGCCTGCAAGCCCACCGCCTCCGTAGGCGGGATAGTCGTTCCAGCCAAGTGGGTTAAGGACCAGACTCGCGGAATAAAAGAAATTTCCCGAGAAAGCAGCCATAAAGAGCATTGGCGAGAGGCCGTCGGTCGATTTGCGGGAATAATTCTTCAGGATCTGGGGGATTCGGGAGGAGAAGTATCTATGCCAAAAGTTAGGGTCGATGCCTGGAGGAACATAGGACTTAGGCTACTAACAGCATGCAACTTGTCCAGCCCAAGACTTGGCCTATATCAATCCCTGCAAGAGAGGTCTGGATTCCCATAGGTGCAGCATATGTGCGGGATGGAAGCAATGCCAATGATCCGAAGACTGTAGTCAAAAAGCTACGGCTTCCGTGAGGTCTCCCGGCTACTCCATCCCTCGGTCTATGGAGGTTAGGATTCTGTGAGGTCTGTTAGACAGATATTACTCTAAAAGCGCCGGAGCCGGCAATGCAAACCTGATTGGTCCCGTAGCCGTAGAGGGACGGGGGTTGGGTGTTATCCTCCTCGATCTCGCTCTCACTCTTCTTAACCGTAGGGGTGGGTCGATCAAGCCCCTCCGGCCCAGATCCATAATAGTAAAACTGGAGCGCTATGACCGTGTCTATTGAAAGGTAATACGCAGCTATAGCAATCTGAAAAAATTGTTGATGGAGGAGTATTGCACCCGTAAAATTGCCTGGTTCCACATTTCAACAGTCAATTCCCTCAACCCCTCTAGATCAACCCTCGGTACAGGAGCTACTTACTTATATCGCCGGCCAGCCAAATCGCCAGAAACGCCCGCGATAAGCCTTCCACTGACTGGTTGATGTAGTTCTCATGCACCTGTGGTATCTGGGCACACAGCCAGGACATCATCGATAATGTTCCGAAAACAGTTGAGACCAAACTTATAGTTGAAGGAATACATGCCCCGAAGGCGGAGGAAATAGCAGTGAGGAAAGCCCCTTGGGGCTCACAATGGGGCGGCAACATAGTCACCTCAAAGCAACAAACTTCTCGAAACCCAACCAAGTTGGATCAGAAACGGTTGCAACAGACGATAAATCCTCGCACTGTGTATCGCACCTGGTCCCTCGGAGAGTAAAGTAACCAAACACCCAAAGCCGGCCAGCTATATAGCGAGCAGATTATAGGCCCAAGTCTTGGCAGCACTGAATAGGGAAAACACAAGTGACCTTCCTATGATGCCCCAAATCTAGATGTTCAAACAGCTGGAGTAGATAAAAGTGAAAAGGAATTTGGAACTTCCAGAGGCAGGCAAAATACCGTGAAGATGGAAGATAGAAAGGAGTGAGTGACGAGAAAGCCCCGAGAACCGACAACAGGCGGCGCTGAACCTGGCGGATAATTTTCGACCCGACAGAATCCGATCTAACAAAGAGGGGCAACAGCTCAAGCCTATGGTTGCAGAGATGCGAAGCGCAGGATCTAAACTCTCCCTAAAGGCTAAATTCACAACAGGGTCAGAATTCAACCCTTTGAAAGCACGCCAAAACATAGAAAGGGACTCACTACCGGTTTTTTTTTTCTATTCCCTGGAAGAAATGGAAACTAGTTTCTGAAAGCCTGTTTTACGTAAAACCTCGAAAATGAGGCAAGGTCTTTTACCCCAGGAGAGCAAATAGCACGCGGGACTCAAAAATCCTCTTTTCACTAACGAACAGGGGATTAGCTCACAATATATGGAGAGGCGGTGGGGGAAGTCTCACGAGACAACCTTTACAAGTTGATTTTTGGGAACCACTGGTAATGACACGCATCCAAAGAGTCTCAGCTTCAGCAGCTCTGGGCGAAGCCCCAACAGGATCAATCTGTCTTGTGGCGCGATACCGCTGAGGCGGAGATGAGCGGATATAAACTATAAAAGGCGTAGTCGTAATGTTTCTTACGCGGGCTGATCCTATGTACGCCCCACCATCGAGATCGAAGCGATTACACGTACAGGAGGCCTTGGATGCAGAGTATCAACAGTAGAACAGGTGAGAAGAGAATGGAAATAAAGGCATGCGGTATGGATGGGAGAAAGGGGGGGGGGGAGAAGATGGACTCCGGTACGAGCAAGGGACAGAGGATCAGAACGCCAAACAAACAGTACAGTACAGGTACACATACTTCGGATGGGAAACCGGCCAACGTCTCACCCCGTACGAGTAAACTCCAGGCAGCTTCCAGGAACTGTCATCACCACAGAGTTCCCCATACCTGTAATACTGGTAACAGGGAGAGAGCTCAGCTGCAGTGTTAAAGCGGACATGGATTGTGTATGGACGCGGGTGTGTTGGTGTGTGAGGGTGGAGATTGCGAGTGTCTCTCTCTATCTTTGTCCTATGCTCCAACTGATAAGGGACTCCGAAGAGTCGCCCAAGTTACTGCAGTAAGCGAACATTGAACCACCACGAATAGGAGCCATGGGCGGCCCCCCTTTTGCAGGATCTCTGAAGAAATACTGCCAACTAAAGTCTCCGGCGCATTTCCCCCTTCGTACCGCACGAGCTTCGAAGAAAGAGCACAAGAAGATTTACCCGACAGAAATTCATCACTTCGGGCACTTTTAACTAGTAGTGATCCCCCTCACCCACTTCCCTTTCCTCCTACCTGCTCCTCGGAGATTAGTTGACAAACCATTTCAAGCACAAGGAATAAGTCTAGTCCTAAAGGCTATCTCCCTATCAGTCGGGATCGAGCTATGATACAGTACTGTATCTACTTTTGGATCACGAGCGATCTGATTGGTGTGGGATCCCGGCCCGGCAGATCGAGCCATCTGAACTTTGCGCTTCCCTCCGAATCCCCCCGCATTTAAGATTATGAGTCTCCATAGTACAAAAACCCCCCACCCGCGACCGAGTCTTGAATACCGTACTTTTGAAGGGAAATGATGAATGATTTATCAAACGGTGCCACCTGTTGCGAACTGGGCTGAATCTGTTGTTACCAGAGCACTGGAACCTGCAGGCGGTGCGGCTCATGTGTTGTCCTGTGCCATCCATTACTCAGCGGCTTGCTCAGATGGAATAAGCCTCAAGTCTTATTCGAGTGCCTAGCGTTCGTTTCAACCCACGAGACCATACCCCTGGTTCCATCTCCGACTCTCAATGTGAGAAAGGCTTTGAAGGGTGAGTAGTTTCACCGCCCACAGTTTCAACGGTACACTAGATAATGCGCCATCGCGGTCATGCGCATTATTCCAATATTAAAAAGTATGTCACACTTGGCCTACATCGTGGTCTTCTGATCCCGACAGTGAGGATAAGAACTAGACCGTTATTACCGTGATTCCTGGCGGAGTGAGGGTGTGCGAACTTGGCATGCGCTAATGGGGTTAAACGGTGAGGGATATTCATCATATCTGAAATATTCTTGATTTCAGAACGCTTGCGCTCACACGTCCCCCAAAGATACTTGCACAAATACAATGCACTGTCTCTCAGGAGAAAGACCTTGCGAGCAGTTACCTCTTCGTCAGATTGGTGGTACGGAGACGACGGTGATAACATGGTACCCATATTTAGTGCTACGGGCCATTCCAGCACGTACGCTTACAGAACCCCAAGATACCGGTAAAAGCAACAGAAGTATCATACCGCACCAAGCATGATAGTAGGACCCGTGTTCCTAAGAATCACTATTCAGTAGAGTGCTGTAGTGACCGGACAAGGCAAAGATTAGATTTACCGTTGCAATATGGACTCGTGTCGCGGGGGTAACTTATCCCTATACTGGGCACGTTGGAAACCTAAATGCTCATGTGAGTTCACAAAATACGCAGGCCGACCAAGGTTTATGAGCAGGTCTGCTGCTGGTCTGGTGAGGAATGTTTGTGGTGGGGGTGCTTGTCGTGAAAATATTGTCTAACTTCAACCACTAAAAGATTTTCAACCACTGCCTGATAAGGGCTATGGTTCTATTACATGATAGTGGATGATCCCCTACACACTACTTGTAGAGAGAAAAATAGGGATATCTCAAATTTTCCCGGAGGTACTGGGTTCGGCAGTGGGTCAAAACTTTTGTAGGGGTTGAATGTTCACTCCTGTACCGTACAGCTAATTTCCTTGGCTAAAACTGTTATTTGATATTTCCCGAGGTATCATACCGGATTAACCTGTGGAGAGGCCACCCCTGGAAAGTTAACATACTATTACTAAGCCAGAGAAATGCTCACCTGTTCCGGCTAAGGTCCCTGACCGTCGGCAATGAACCTAGCGAGACGCTGCGTGCAATACTTCACAGCCTGAGCTGTGTTTCCCACATTCCTACCGAAACGACATGATACATAAATAGTTCCCGTCCCGCCTGGTCGCTACCTTGTCGCGACCAAACTACACCTGGAGAGTCGGGCTCGAATGACCCTCCTAATCTGACGGCCATGAATCCAGAACCTTATCTCGATGCGACCTTATCCAATACCGTAGTCACCTTTATGCAGCCAGCCGTCATCGTGATCGTGGATCCATTAGATTGTGTTCCGGCGCTCTCCCAATTGGCCCTTCAAAGAGTCCGCGAAAATTTTAACGCGGGTGTGTGCAGTTTGAGCATTATGCAGCGCCTTGTGCGGCCCAACGATAAGCCCCCATTGATAAGGGGGGTGTGGGAAAGCACCGCCTGATCAAGAATACCCATCCTTGCTGTGGCTCCGCCTCGGGATCTAGGCACAGATATCAATTACTCCAATCAGCAATTTCTGTTACAATGATTTAACCACTACTAGAGCCGTTATCGCAGAGAACTGCAGGCACTGGTGCACTCTTGTTCGGGAGTGCCCTCATAACCACCGCGGTATCCGCACGTTTAATTAGGGGTCCTCAAGGTAGGATCGCAAGGGTTGTTCCTCAATTCAGCGGGGTTTGGATCCGGCCAATCATGTCTGGAATCCATGGTCGGACTCTGAGTACCCTTCAAAAGTCGTCAAGCAACTGTGGTGCAGTGTTTGGGGGCCCGGGCTCCGGCTTGGATATGATCGCCCTTTTTCAGCGTTGACTAACCCTTTAAGCAGGGAACCGACTTGAGGAGTGGAAATCGTCCCCTCAAGCTCCCTCACCATCTTGGCTCCTTTGAGCCAATCGTCTCCCAACCCAAATTCAAAGACCGTCTTTGCGATCCTACCTTGAGGACCCCTATTGTAGCTGCGTTCTGGCTGACAAACTCTAGCGGCCACGGCTAAGTGTGAGCCGATGTGGTCATAAAGAACCCTCGAACGGGAGCTTAAGAGTATATTTCCCTGGAATCCCGCACCTGCGAGTAGCAGAATACCGTAAAAATACTTTACATTAACCATCAGTCCTTTGGCCAAGGACAGGTTTAGTTGGATCGGGGAATAACTTACCCAGCATCGAAGCGGGCCGCGACAGTAGCGTTAGCCGCTATTTGCAGGGTATATCTCGGCCACCATGCCTTTAAAAAATAGGTTTGAACAATTAAGGGGGTGCATAATATCAGGTAACAAGTCCTTATGGGCAGTAACTCTGTAACTAAATAATTGCCTATCAAGAGGAGGTTGTCATTCCTATTTAATTATTGCATACAACTCTCCTACCAGGGATGCATAACATTGTGGCATTTGTAGCTCTTCTCTTGGGAAATAGAACCTATTTTGTGAGAAAGGAAGGCCTCATGTTCTGGGTTTCCAAGAGTCTTTTCAGCCATGGTAGGCGGTAAATGATTCAAAAGTGCATTCTCTATGGATAACGGAATGAATAGAGCAAAGTTAGCCTCCAAGACTGAACTAATAGACCAACAGCTTTACCACTTAAAATACTGGTTCTCGAGATAGAGGAGAAGAATCTGCCAGATATTCACCCTCCGGAACACAGAGGCGGTTAGGAAACAGTAAATTTTATATGTTTTCAGGTATACCACCTAAACACCAATGTGTAGCTCCAGAAGCAGGCATCTTAGATTTCCCTTTTATATGTATGAATCATTTAGGGCCAAGTAACCTTTACCTGCTCCTCGGTACCGGTATTCCCACTTCCTCACATTACTCGAGTACTCGAGTACAGTTGCGGGGTACTTTAGAGACTCTTACGATTCGTTATCTCCTCAAGCCGCTAATCTCGGGATTCCGAGACAAAAGTTCCTAAGAAGGACTAGTGTCCCGTGACATTGCACGGCCGGCTTTCGGAATTCCGTTGACTTGCTAAGCTAAATATATCTTAAGGTCGATACAGCGAATCGCATGAATTTTGCCTTGATTCTCATTGGGAGCATTTTGTCTCTGAACCTAAGGTACCGTACCGAGAGAGGCCGGAAATAAGCTTCTTGACCGGGGGCTTGTTGTGCTACTGCTCTGACTAACTCGGCACGGCAACTTGACTCTGAGAGCGCCCTGTCAGCGTATATATATCATCACTCTACAACATCAACCAAGAAATCTACTGAATCACCTTCAACATTATACAGCTAACCGAACTCCACCCAAAAAGCTATTATATGATGGTTAATATCACTTCTATTCGGTCTGCTAATGCAGATTTTGCCGGCCTGCCACTGGCAAAGGGGTTGGTTGCCGTGTTTGGTTGGTTTGTCCCTTCCATAGTCACTAGGAGTTGCTCCCATGCTGACCGGCATTAATTGAGATTAGTTGGAGCTACAGCTGGTATCGGTGAGAGTGCTCTAAGAACCTTCGTAGCGAATACAGTAGACCCAACGGTTTACTTTGTTGGCCGGTATGCAAACCTCACATCAAAATTCACACTTCTCGCTCAAATTATGCCAACATCTTACCAGCTCCGAATCCGCCGGCAGCAAGATAACAGCAGACCTGCAAGCCCTTAACCCATCCTCCAAAATTCAGTTCCTCCAAGCAGACGCAACCCTCTTATCCACAGTCGACAAAGTCACCAACCAAATTGCCGCCTCAGAAAAGAAATTGAACCTCCTATTCATGTCCTCGGGCTCCCTAACGCTGCAAGGCCGTGATGAATCACCGGAAGGCATTGACCGCAGGATGGCAATCTCCTACTACGCCCGCATGCGTTTCGCCCTGAACCTCCTACCCCTTCTGTCAACCTCCGAACCGGCCCGGGTGGTTAGCGTGCTGGGTCCCGGCAACGAAGGCTCTCTAAACATGGAAGATCTCGGCCTTAAAGCACCAGGATCTTACGGCATAATAACCGCAGTGGGACATGCGATAACGATGACCTCTCTGGCATTCGAGCACCTGTCTAAACAGTACCCTAACATCGGTTGGATTCATGCAACGCCTGGATTCGTCGTCACAGGGCAAGGTAGAACGCTGCCTGCCCCTCTGAGAATACTGTTGAAGGTCACGGAGCCGCTGCAGAAATGCATTAGCACACCTATTGGTGACTCGGGACAGGGATTTTTCTACTTGAGCTCTCAGGAGAAGTTTGCGAAGGGGCTGTGGCTGGTCGATTGGAAAGGGGAGAGCGTCGGTAGTCGAATTGTGGAGAAGAAAGGTTGGTGGGCTAAGAGTGGGGTCCAGTGGTGGGGGGATGACAAGGTGGAAGCAGTGTGGAGACATACCGAGGAGGTTATGGCCAGTGTGAAGAAGTAGGTCCAGGTTAATGGTATTGGTATCATGTTGATTCGGTTTCCGGTGTTTGCTTGCATTGTTAATTAATTGATCGAGGGTTATGCTACCACGATGTTTAAAAAAAACTCCTCACGCATACTTGCCTAATTAACCGGGACATGGGATGCATAATAATCCGGCTTGGTGGATTCGGTCTTGAGCAGGCATGTTTGCGAATGATATCCGCCAGCTCCTGCGAGTGCGCGTTTCCATGCAGCAAGCTTCTTCGAGATAAACTTGTAATCTTGTCCTCCGCGATTCCCTTGCCAATTCCTCCCACCACATTCAAAGCGCTCTTCTACCCCTAGCTGTGTTGTTCGGGTGATTGATTATGATAGGAACGCCCTGGGGGCATTGATTTACTTACATAAAAGGAGAGGCTGGGCGGTATGGGCAGGGGGGGGGGGGACCCCCGGGGGAGGTAAAGAGAATGGCATGGAAGGGAATAGCGGAGGTTTTTAGGCCCTGCTCGGCTTGCCATAAAAATTGCGATTTTTCCATTTTGTTCTCTATTTATGATAGATAGATATATCTAAATTGGGCCCTACTCGGCTCACGACAAATATTGCGATTTTTTTAAATATCATACAATCTCAAGTTTTTGAAAATGTAAATTTTATCAAATGTAATTAGAGTAAGTAATAATGAATGAAAAGGTTGGAATAGGGAAAAATTCAACTCTGAATAGTGTACTAGATATTTTGTATTCTTATTATATACTCTACTGAGTTTTTCAATTTTTATACTTGAAAACAATTCTACAAATATAATTCTCAAATAGAAGAGTCAATAACTTGTGTTGATTCTGGTTTAGTATGATATAGCTACCCGTCCCCCGAAAGAAGTACCTGAAAACGGGGATTAAAGAAAGATATGTAAAATGTCTGTGCGCGTCTGAGCGACCATACAAAATATACCCCCCTGTTTTCGGGTACTTCTTTCGGGGGACGAGTATTGTTTCATTTTGAAATAAATTAGTTTTTAGCTTTTATTGTAATTTAATTTAATTAGTACAAGCGAGGCAAGGACCTTAGTGTAATGACTTTACAGATAGGTAGCTAGAGTGGACTAGACTCCAGCCTATATGGTATACCAAGAGGTAACTTGAGTGAGACTAGACCAGTATACCTAGTATACTACTGGTAGACATAAGATGGTACAAGTGCCTACAAGGTAACTTGGTCACAGAAGATTAGAGAGGGTAGCCTGGGTAGGTCAAAGTGACTCTGCTACCCAGGGTAACCTTTGAAAAGGATGTTTACAGAAAGTCAAATAAACAAAGTAAACATTGCACCTTCAGGGTTATATCAGATGGCATTAAGCGAACTCACGAAGGGAATACAGACATAGGAGGGTAAAGTTACCCTACGGTACCTTCAGGTTCATGTTACACGACCCTGGGGTCCCAGTTACTCTGCTAAGGAACCCCTGTTACCCTACCTTTACCGGAAAAGTTATCTGGTGACATGGTGGAAAGTTATACCACTATCGTGAGGCTTTTAAATGTTACTTGAACCACTTCATCTGATACGAAACAGGTGACTTAGAGAGCAGGAGTGGTCTGAACCTCCTGCCAGTGTAACTTTGAGAGGAAATTTCTCACACCCCGCTCTAGCCTCTGCATTGTTACGGTACAATGAGGAAGTCAGCTTGTATAGTTAGCTTTCTATTTGAAGCTACTAGCAGGTATCTAAAGATGCCTATAGATATTTGAAGATGCCTCCACTAGCAGCTATCCGCAGATATATGTAAATATCTGAAGATGACTAAAGGTATTGAAAGCTGCGGATATCTGCAAGCCTGGTCAGATATTAGGACCTTCAAGTTTAAGCCAGACTATGGCCCACAGCTCGGTTCAGCCCACGCCGAAAAAAATCCCATGCTGGCCGCCCTGGACCTCAAGCCGGGGCGAACTGACCGCTTGTGATCACTGCCATTGGTGGTCATCCTAACCACAAGCTTCCCGACCCTCCAGTGACTACTCACAACTCCGCTAGCCCCACTGGTACCTCGCGCTTACGCCCACCGGTATCAAAATAATAAATCGGAAAACGTTGAAAGAGCTTCTGGGTTCAGTGTGCTGTGCCGGCTGAGTAACCCTGCTACGGATCACTTACTCCCACCTTTTCGGGGTGGGAGGTGGGGGGAGATATCTGGGTGGTTGTGATCACCCGGAATTCTCTGCATGGCAGTTATGGTGGCTGGCTCACTCACTCGCTTACTGTCGGTCGTCTGAGGAGCGGGAAAAAACTGGGAGTTTTATGGGTTAAATTCTCTATGGTTCTCTTTAAATTTTGATTACTGTTTGGGGACAAATCCCGTGGCGGTGGGCCCAAGTTGTGCGTTTTGTATGGAAACTCAGATGGGGGTCTGTTTCTATTGTTGCCAAGCTGGGGGGTAAAAATACATAAACCAACTTTGATATCAAAAAATAGGATTTAACAATCAAACGGATGAGTAGAGCTATGGAACCGGGGAGAGATGCAACGCCGAAAGTAGCACAAGTAAGAAATATCTCTAATAACCACCCTAGCCAAACCAGATTTAACATAAGGGAAAGACAAAGAACAACGCCGGACGACCCTGCCTGCATAAAAATATCCACAAGAATGCCCCGTTGGGGCCAAGGTTGTCTAATTTGCCTTAGCTCTAGATCTAGCAGCTTCTCTCTCCTTGAGCCTTCGCTCCTCTGACTCGACCATATCTACACTGATAGTTAGCCCAACAGTCCAAACCAGTCACACCAGCCGTACAAGAAACAAACCTTTCCACAAATCCTCGCCAGAATAGCTTTCATGGTGGATCCTCTTCTCAATCATATGCTTATGCTCCGGGTCCTCGGGATCAACGACTAGCACGGTCTCAAATTTCCCTTTCCCACTCCTAGCATCTGCAACCTCAAACCCGGCGCTCGCAACCAACACCGCAAGGGTGAGACCCTGGGCGTACATTCTCGCCTGGACCAGTTTCTGGCTGGTAGTGAGATACCTGTTCCGACTGACAAGCCCCAAGCTAATCGCCATACTAGCAACCCAACTGGCCGTAACGATAGGATATCGATTCTCCCGACCAAAGTCCTTGAACTTCTCCCAACCCGTTCTGTTTTCCTTTGCCATCGCGAGGGCACGCGCTGTCGAGTCTTTGTACTCTCGGAGCTCGGGATGGCGGGAGGCCTCAAAACTGCGGGAGTAGACGTCTGCGCTGATGATGGCAGCGAAGGTTCCAGAGCTGCTGACGAAGAAGGCTTTCAGCGGGAGCGTGAGGCTGCGGAAGAAATGCCAGCGACGGTTGAGGACTGCTGCAGCCCCAAGACCTATCCCTAGTCCTACTAGACCGCCGGAAATTCCACCCCTGACAACGGCGGCGTAGTGTTCTTCGGATTAAAGTACATTAGAATTGCATTAGAGATGAAGCAACGATAAGGTGTGACTTACCTCCTTCTTCTTCCTTTGTAAGGACTTTCATATTGAGATTTGTTGTTTTGTCGTTTCCTTTTTTTGCGGAGTGATGGTTTGTTGAAGGGAGAGAGGGAAATGCGTTTATCTGATTCCTCTCGCTCGAAACGTTTTCTCGTGGCAATGACGCCAATTGGTTTAGAGGTGAGAACAGGACAGGGGTACCACAAACCACACAACTCGACTGAGACCAGATAGTTTTGCCCACAAAGAAAGCCGGCGATTATGGTGATGTTAGTACCGTAATTCCAAAAACCAGAAAAAGCCGACGAGAAGTGAAAGGTTTTTATCAACCTCCGGAGAACTATCGGATGCACGGAAGTAGGGTAGAATCACTGACTAATAGTGGTATGACGGAACTACGGAAAGGAAGAAAAAAACTCGGATGGGAGCTGGATTACTGTGCTACCGGTATTCGGTACAGTACTCGAGTACAGCACTCAACCCATCATGCATAAGCCATGTCCCCCGATACCTGTATCCGACTCGCAGAGGGAGACCTTCTCCAGCTTCTCCGGAATATCTCCTGATGCTTAAAGTGCCTTATTCGAGCACTCTACCGTATTTTCTAACAGCGCCCGGCGAGTAAAAGTCACTTTGTGACGTAGGCTCATGCACTATGATAATACCAACATATGGTGCGGTACGAGTACTGGACCGACCTGAACCTGTCGGCCCCCTCCGAGTTTCGCCCCGGAATAATGATTTTCCCTCCCCATTTTTGGCACGGTATCATACTCGAGTACTAATGTCGGGGTCGCCACAAGTGTGAGATTCATCCAGATCGTACTCGTACATCTAGACCATTGCACTGGTAATCTTAACTCACTCATAGGAAGAGCTCTTACTCGACCCCTTAAGTTCACGAAAAGTAATAATCTCCCTCTCCTGCCAGTTCTTTTCTATGTGGTTATTAACGATAGATAAGTGGTATACTGTACGTGCGCTCTGTACTCTACTGGTACTAACGCCAGTACTCAAAAACCAAGGGGGTCTTGGATTTTGAATATCGTCTGCCCTACGTGCTTGTAGCTTGGTTTGAAGTACGAGAAAAAAAGAGATCAGAAGAGCAAAATCGCGGACTTAAACCGTACAAAAAAGGGCAAAAACACACACAGGTCAGTAAGCATAATAACGCGACATAGAAAGGAAGAGAACTGTTTGCGCCCCGACAAAACACCGCGATTCAGGATTACGATAGCAGAAGAAAAAATGGCACAGCGCCGTTATCATTAGCGTGGGCAAGCAAGTGATCCACCGAAAAATCATAAAACTACCCGCCTGTGACATAATTTGTCGTTGATAGGAATGAGATGAAATGAAGCTGTTCGGCGTCGTGGCTGATCAATCAATCGTTTAATCAATCAAGGGTAAATGGGAGGAGAAAAGAAAAAACCACAGTTTTTTTCCCACCTGGGGAGTGGAAAAGATGTTGAGTGGAATAAAATAGAAATAGGCAACGATGGCAATAGAGAAGAAAGAGAGAAAGGGAAGGAATGCCCTGCCGTATCTATCTTATAGCCTATGAATCGATGGATGCATGACGAGTAGATGGCGGCCGTTAGGATACCCAGTACATTGGGAAGAGGGAGAAGGGGGAGGTGGGGGCGTAAGGTTTGGTTTGTTAGGCAGTTAGTCAGACCTCTATCGTGAAGTGTGAGATTTGTGAATAGTAGCTGCTGACAGCGAGTTCTAAGATGTAGGTGTCGTTGAATACGTCGTGTCTAAGCTAAGGTGAGTATCTTGTGGGAAAGGACAGAAGGGGAGGGAAGTTACCCATCAAAACCGCCTATCACGAATAGCCTACTATCGTGTAGTACTGCGCCATGGTACCCTCGGCCGCTAGGTGGCATGCCGTATACTTTTCTCTTGTCCCATTGCATCGTCACTAGTTAAGTTAGTTCACGTGCTGCCTCAAGCTGGGCCAGTTTACTAAGTGGGGAAAGTACCAAGATTCAATAACAGGACTTCACTAGAGTACTCCGCGCCGTCATGCCCGCCGACAACGAATAGGTAGCTCCCAACGATCGTCGCGGTATGGCTGAGGCGCGGATAACTAGTCTTGATACTCACACACTTCCAAATATTCGTTTCCAGGTCGAAAACCCACACATCCCGAAAGCACTCGTCGCCGTCGCTCCCCCCAAAGACGATCAATTTTGATCCCACCATGTTCGCTGTATGGTACCCCCTCGCTGCCGGTCGTGCTTGGTGCTGCAGACTCTCGGTTCGGGTGGATGGGCGTCCGTCGATGCTTAGGGAGGTTGTCGACCCCCCGGGGCGGGGCGGGGCGGATATTAGTTTCCAAGACGGCTTAGTCAAGTCCGAGACGTCCAATCTCCATACATCGTTCAGCGCCCGGACACCGTCGCCTCCGCCAAATACGTAGATTCCGTTCTTGTGCAGACAAGCGGTGTGGGCTCGCCGCCGGGAGGGCTGTTGGCCACCAGCTAACTTTGGCTTTGTGTAGCGGTTTGTCACGGTGTCAAAGACGTATATATCATTGTAGTAGGTTGGTCCATCTCCACCGCCAAATATCACTAACTTTTTGTTGACGGCTGTAGTAGTCATTGCTCTTAGTGGCGGTGGAATTTCACCGTAGACTGCAGGCTTGGACCAGGACATTGAATCTACACTCGATTAATTTTGGAGATTTCCTGGGGAATGTCAAATGCACTTGTAACCCTACCTGCGTCAAAAACATGGAGATCATTAAAACACGTTCGCACATCACATCCTCCGAAAACATATACGCTGCTTCCTACTAATGTGCAGGTATGTGCTCTTAATGGCATGCTATCCTGTCCATGGGTTGGAGCCTTGTACCAATACATCCCGCTGGCGGGAGCTGGGGCCACAGAAGGCGCACTTCTAGGATCTGGGAGTGGAGGTTCAAGGCTGGGCGGGTGTCGTGGCCTATTCTTTGCACTAGCTGCATATGCTGCTAACGATACTTTGGAGGACTCTTTTCGATCTCGGGATGCAAGACTTTTCTGTGATCTAGATGTATTCACGGGAGTGGTTGTTGGTGCAGGGGGGTTCTTGAGAGTGTATGAAGGAGCAGTAGCGACTGAAGACGCACTATCTGAACGAGCTACCATGGAATTCAATGCTGTTGTTGATATCGATCGAGTCTTCTGCCCTGGGATAGATCCGGACGGGCTGGCCAATGAGGATAGCCGAGACCCCGGAGATCCTGGGGTTGTGGCTGGGTTGGGGACCTCAAGTCCACCACTTTGCTTATTTCTAACAGAAAGGCTGGCATATTTTAGCGGCGAAGCAGTAGCGGAACGCGCTGGTGGCACTGTTTGTGGTCTTGAAGACGATTGCTTGTCTGATGTTGAATTCGCAGACGTACTACTAGCGGAACCGCCCTTATCTGCCCAACTCTGCAAATCCAGGGGTGCTGGTACCATTTGTGTTTTAGAGCCACGTCTCTTTGAGTGAGAAAACGAAATAGTTTGGGGTAGTCCTGATGTACCTGATGTTGAGTTGCGGGACCTTGCAGATTTCAATGAAGACGATGCAGATTCTTCATCTGACGATGAAGTATATCCTTGGACTGCCGAAGCTGCCGTTGACATCGATGACTCCCTTTTAGAGTCAGCCACTGAACCAGCCGGAATACCCAATTGATCTGTCGCTAAAGCAACCCTCTGCTCCAACTCCTCCGCCAAAGCAATGCTCCCCCCTCCCTCATCTTCTTTACCTCCCGGTGATGGAGGTCTAATAATCCTTCTGGAATCCGATATCTTCCTAGTTATTCCCGGCATCCTTCGCATTCCAACCTCCGCAGCAGCTTTACTTGCCTGCCCGTCCTCAGCTTGATATCCCGGCCCTCCGGACCCAAATCGGTCATCCTCCTCTCGCAGTTCCTCGTCAGACATGATTTTCCTGCTAGAAACCGACCTGCCTGGCTCAAATGCTGGGGCGGTGGGCGATCCCCTCATCTGTCCCTCCCTTGTCACACCCAGCCCTGTTGGCGGTTGGGGGAACCCCCGCGCAACCATATCAGTGTAAGAATCGCGCCTCGATAAGCTTCCCTTGTAGCTACTACTTGTTGAACTTGTCGATGCTATCGTAGCCATAGAAGCAGATGAGTTGAGCATTGGGGGTGGTCTGATGTAGTTTGCAGCCCCTGCAGCCGTAGTAGACGATGACCGATTTCTCGACTTCGACCCATTGCTTGTGCCTTTCGACGAAGGTGTACCCTGCTGTAACGACGGACGCCTTCTATGCAGAGCAGTGATTGCAAATATGTCAGTAATAGAATCTGATAAACGCTTCTTGACCGTGTGAGTATGAAAAGAGGAGGTAGTAGTGATGCCAGTCGGTGTTGGAGGAGGCGTATCAGGGTTGAAGTGGGTCTCATGGTATGGGGGGCCGGAGGAAGGGATTGGTGCGAGAGTCGGACGGAAGCCCTCTACGTCTCGAGCCATGGTGACAGGAGCAAAAGGGGGGAAGCAAGAGTGAGTGAGGGGGGATGTGATGATGGTGACGGTGATGATTGTTGTCGGCGGACGCCCGTCGATTCAACACCTTCGAGGACCGCCGCTACTGGCTGCTCTTCCACCCTGGGCTCTCGCTCCAAAACGAACAAACTTGCTCCACCCCTCGCTCCCCCTATCCTGTCCGCGCACTGATGGACTGATGGACGCTCGCTCGCTCACTTACTGGCACTCACTCACGTACTTACTCCTCTTTCCTCCTCTTCTCTCTGAAGCCACGCAATCAAGTATTGGGAACCAGGCCCGCAAATGAAAAGTGGAGGAAAGGAAACTTAGACACACCTTCCGTTCGAGTCAACCAGCGCTGCCACTGCAGGAGATCCCATCCCCATGAGAGCCGCATAATCAGCCATTCCCGCGAGGTCCTGCTCCACCTCTTGTCTATCTGTCCCTGGCAGGCTTCCAGAATTCCCTCTAGCCGGGAGTAGCTATACGGGAGACAGCAAAGACGATTCTTGCACTGTTCCTGTGGGAACCCGAGAAAGGCTCGCGAATCACGAACAGGGCCAATTACGTTTTTGGAGGCTAGGCCTCACTCAGTTGACGGTTCGCCAGAAAAGAGATCCCGCGCGGGTTTGACTGTGGCCCTGCAGGTCTGTGCTTGGGCCAGTGCAGCAGCCCCCGTTGGCAGCGGCGGACGGTCGGAGTGGCAAAGCGTTCGAGCGGTGACAGTTGCCTGGGTCTCCGGGGCAGTGATAATGTTCCGCTGTTTGGACCTTGGTACGGGTTCCTTTTTTTGTTTTTCTTTTACACTCTTGACTGAGCGAGTTAAGGTGGAACGGGGTGGTAGGTGTGATACGGAAAAAGGTAACACGATACGGCGATGTTCGATCGAGCCCAGAAGGGGAGCTTTCTATCCAAATCTCCCGATATGTTGGGTGATAACCGTTGAGTGGTTAGTGTGCCATCGGTTTGTCGCTCCTGGTTGCTTTGCTACAAGTTACCGATTTGGCAGCCTAGGGCTTTTGGGTTCTGCCCGGGAAGGGAATCCTGCGGCTCCGTGCTGCAGCAGGGTATTGTGAGTGCGGTGTGTGCGAGAAGCCCCTTCCTTTCTCCCTTTTCTTAGACCTTCCCTTCTCTGTATATATTTTTTTACGTTAGCTTGCGGGTTTATCTGTGGGTATAGGAAAAGTCCATCAAGCACCCGAAGGCCTGCTCGGAGGCGAGGGCTCTGCTCCATTGTCTCATACAGATTACCTTTATCTTCTGTTTCGAGAAATTGCGAATGGAACGGCCGTTTGGCAACTTTTCTGTTTCCAACTGCCATACCAGAATGGTTCCATTGTGCAGTTCTTGGACAAAACTCATCATTGGTGAGCCCAAGTAGCCCTTAAAACACGCCAAAACCACCCATTTCGGGGTCTTGTAAATCGCTCTTACCACCACCACCTCTTAAATGATTAAGATGAAGAATATACCAATGCCCAGCCCAGAGCTCCACAATACTAGAATTGTCAATTTTATAATAAATTCCATGGTTTTGTGTTGTGTGCAGGTCAATGGAGGCAGCTCATGGAGATCTGGACGGCGAGCCAGGAGAATTAGTATGGTGGCTGATAGAAAAAGGTACTTGATTTCAAAATTGCTAGTTTGGCATTGTTGCTTACCCAATATTACCCTATTTTCTTCAATATCTAAACTGGCAGCTTGAAATCGACAGAATGATCATTCCACCATGAATGGATACATATGGATACATTTCCACAAGAGATAGAAGAGTTCTCATACTCTAAAAAGTGGGATTTTTGGTGTAAGAACGGCTACTAATGACGAGTGTTGTCAGGGTACTGTGGAAATGCTAGAGGAAAATCGATGCAATAGAAGGGTGAGACTTATGCTGGTGTAGAATAATTTCTGGGTGAAAATAATTATCAACAACCCTCTGTTAATTTGCCTTTCCAACAATCCAATTGATGCCTGTAACATTATTTATGCAATAAAATTCAATATAGAAATTATTTGATAAATTAAAGTTGGTATTAACATTGTAATTTATGTTAATTTTTGACCTTGAGAACAGCAAATACATATCTTGAGCTATATAAAGTGCTAATATGTACTGGAAAATGAGATTCTGTAAGCATATTAGTACTTCTTGTGAATATGAAAATATGGTTCATACTAGATACATGTTACATTGTTCTGTTATGATTATAAAATCCACCCCAGCCTAGTTTTTATCTGACTTTTACAAATATATTATCCTATTTTTTCTTTTATATTACATCTATTTAATTCTCTTCATTATATATTTACTATATTATTAAACACATCATTGACAACCTTATTCTAAGCATAACCAATAATTGAACCAGATTCAACATTAATTATTAGTAAAAGTAAATATTAAAAAACACTCCCTTGGTGTGGATTAAATGCAGTAGCTTATCAAATTAGATATTTTGTCATATAGCCCTAATTTCCAACACAATTGAGCCTTTCTTGTTGTATCTACACAGGTCTACACTTTAAACACAAGACACTATATGATTGATTAGCAGATTTTGAAACTTAGTAGAGTCTAAGTTCAGAACTAGAATCAGTTAGTTATTCTTCATCCCTTCCACCTCTTACGCTTTTTCTTTTACTAGACTACTATATTCTATCAGATGTAAATTTTGCTCTTCTTAGCTGTAACAATTCTTATTCATAGAAATAGTCACAGATGCACTTCTAGTTGGAATTCAGGTAGAGTGTATAATAATGAGAAATTTGTCTAATAACATGTATTTAAGAAATAGTATACCAGTAAGAACAGGCAGTGGGAGCAGTATACTCTAGTTTACATGTCTATTACTGATAATATAAGTATAGCAGATATTGCACATGGCTTATTAGTTGGTAGAAAGTCAGCACCTGATTGTATTGTGAAACTGTTTTACTGCATAAGAAATGTCAGGTAATACAAAGACCTGAGCTGAAAAGATAAAGACACTAACAAAGCGAAGCCTATAGGGCCAAAAATCCAGATAGACACCCTCACCACCCTCACTATAAAACAAAACCTATCTCAAAAAGCTTAAACAACTATACAGTCACTAGTATTTAGATCCTGTAATCTTCTCAAAAAACAAAGTACAAGACACTTGCAGAATAATAGAGGGTTTCCCTTCAACTATAACTCTCACAAAATAAGAGAACACTTATGAAAAAAATATCAAGATACATTTTAAAAGAAGCTAAGTACTCCTCAAAAGAAATTCCACAGCTACTGTTCTGAAAGAAACTAAAGCTTTGTCAAAACAACATAAGAAGTTTGCCTTAGAAAAAAAAGCCAAAGACCTCTACAATCATACCATCTCAAATGTCCTTCAAATCACAATCTTGATTCAGTATCAGCTTCCTGCTACAGGACAGGTTTAAACAGTTGTCTCAAATCCAATATCAAGGCCTAAAGGACAAGAGCAATTGGAGAGAGATCTTAGGTTCCAAGCTCTATCATGATTCAAAAGCAAATGAAATAAGGATTTTGTTCTCTTTATAGAGAGGTCAAGCTCAGAGAAATTTAAATCTCAAAATATTTCTTGATGAATAAGTCAGAGATCACGGATCCCTTTTGGATATCTAACTAACAATATATATCGTCTAGAATTGTTTTGCTCTGTTGTGATTTGTGTACTACTTCTTGTGAATAGAGTTAATTGGAGTATCTCATGATCAAACATTGAATGAATGGAGTTATCTAGTGCTACTAGAATACTATATCTATTAATGCCCTCAGATATCTCTCTGAACATGATCCTGGTAGCTGCAATACTAAGGAAACTTTCTGTTTCCCATAAATTTAGCAGTTAGAATTGTAGTAGATATAAAAGAGCAGAAAGAATGATATATGCAATTGAGATTGTGAATTCATTCTGGAAAGTAGACTCTATAATTATATATTAATTATTAGCCTGCTCTTTGCACATTTTAATGGTTTTCTAAGTAGCCAGATATTATCAAACAGATAATGCTAGGTTTTCCTACTTTACCCTAGTATATGATAAGTAGAATTGAAGAAAATATATAATTTTGTAAGCTTTAAATGATAGAAGTTAGCAAGTATTATATAAGATAAGTTAGAGAGCATTTCTTAGAGTGAGTTTCAAGACTTTTATACTGCCAGTTCAAGGCTACAATACCCTTCTCACTCTGAGAAAATTCGCAAACCTCTTATAAATAGCTGAGAGACTAGAAACCTATTCTGGCACTTTCCAGATGCATGCTACTTCATTTGGCTGTTGGTATTTCTTCAATATATAATGATATTATAGCATCAAAATTCTAAACGCATATCGCAAAATATTTTTCCATCTGCATATATTCTTTCATAAACAAGGTTTCGTTAGGTATTGGAAGATTAGGCAAAATCTATTACAATGATAAACATAAAGGAAGAAAATAAGTAGTGGGGGTGTGTAGTAGAAAAAGATAAGATTTTAGAGTATAGATTGTGGAAATGTATATGTGGTATGTTGTGTCAGGTGGGTGTTTGTTGTCATCTAGTAGTATAAGAAAGAAACAATTAAAGAAAACACCAGTACCAAGCCCACTTTGTCACAACCAATAATACACCTAACTCATAAACAGGCTGTTACTAAACTAACCTTTAGATATGACCTAAGTGCGTAGTTGTATTTCAATAAGTGCCGGGAATGTTCAGTCTGCAGGTTAAGCGGGAAAAGAAAACAGACTATTTCATTTGCTGATATAGTCTCATCCAAGGAGCTGAGACTGGTAATTTGTTTCCCCTTGTGTTCGTTACAGGGCCTCTGGGGCCCAGAAAACGGCCGGCCTCTGCCCCAATTTCCCGACCCGGGTAATGGCATGGGGTGGGATGTTTTTTTTCCACTCCCTGTCCCTGCCCCTGTCCAGGCCCCCGCCTTATTCAATGTCCCAGACAGCCCCCTGTCAATGAATTTTCCCGCCTGGGGCCCTGCTTTTTCATATCTTCCCCTCTTGAACATTGCTCTTTTGATACATGATTGAGTAATTGTATAAGCATATATCCAAAAACACATACCTGAAATTAGATACGGGGATTTATTTGTATGAAATGATTCATACCATACAGACTGGAATAATTCACAACAGCAATTGGATGTCCAAGTTGCCTAGTCTAGTAATATGTATTGTCTCAGCAGGCCATACGCCTAATTCATACACCTTAGTCATACGCCTAATTCATACACCTGATTCATTCACCTAATTCATACACCTAATTCATTCACCTAATTCATACACCTAATTCATAACATATTTGGCTGGGTGGTGGGACACTTACTAGAAATGGGACACTTGTTAAAAACGGATATGTGAAATTGAAACTGATATAATAGAGTCAGATGAAGTACAAACAATGCAATTATTTCAAATATTGTACAAATCAATCTCTTGTTTAAATGTATGAAAACTTATTTTCTATTTTCTGTCTATTCATATTGATATTTGGTATATAAGACCAATTAGTGATAATTTGCAACAGCAATATAAATGATGAGATGGAACAATTAAAATAACACAATTTGAAAATATTTTACTATAAGGCACTTCCTCAGGCTCTACTGTATAATACCAATAACTTTGTCGGAGTGGCTGTACTATCTAATTCGAGTTGTGGATTTCAAGATTGCAGCATTTCTGCCCCCTTTCATATACATCCCGCCAATACCAAAAAATACAAAAAACAAAAACCAGTCGATTTCGGATGTCGCCATCTAACGATACCAAAGAGAAACACATTCAGGAGGCCTTAAATGCCCATGAGGATAATCCTGAACTGTTTCTACCTAAATTTTCACTGATGTTTCAGGTACCAAAATGAATACTTTACAATCGAATCTCCCAAATAACAACGTCACACAACAAAGCCCATGAATCCCAGCAGCTCCTATCCAATGCTGAAGAGGTAGCACAGACTTCTTGGATCAAGAAGTGGGACGATTATAGATTCCCGACTCGTCGCAGACATGTTTATCAAATGGTTCAAAGCCTGTTCCGTGACAGGAATTGCAGTGATCAAGTTGGAGAGCAGTGGGTGAGGCGCTTTCTTGGTTGCCATCCAGACTTGGACTCCAAAGTTGGAAGATGTTGGGATCAGGAGAGAGCTCTGGCAACAGACCTTGATTGGTTTAAGAAGCATCTTGATCGTTTTTATAATATTTGGTGCAGGTTTCATGTCAGAGATCAGGATACCTGGAATAAAGATAAGAAGGGATTTGCCATTGGATTAGGAGGAGGTGGGACCTTGATTTGTTGTGCTTCACGCTGTGATCCAAGTCTTGTTCAGGATGGGGACCATGATTGGATCGCAGTGGTAGAAGCAATCTCTAGTGGGGCCAAAGTCTTACCTCCTCTCATTATCTTTAAGGCAAATGCCTATCTTATAGGACTCTCACGGTCCCCTGGTGAGATACATGTTGGGATAACTTTTGTGTTGTTTCTTTGCTTACATGGTAGCTATGAGGGATATCCTTTGTAAAGGTTACGACAAATTGTATGGTTTCCTTGGTTACGCGAATATGCGACTCATACCGGGGTATGAGTTGGGCGGCAAAGGCTGTGCTGTAACAATCCTATTGTTGAGCAGGTATGCAACAGGCAACAACAGTGGTCTCCTGCGTAAGTGAGTCTCCCTTTTCTGCACCAGGGTGTAGGGAAGTACTATCTCTTCAGATAGTGCGGAACAGGCTTGCTTGTCTTGAGTGATCCATCAAAGGATACTATCTCTTCAGATAGTAAGATGGGTGGACTGTCGTGCTTGATAGAACTATCACAATAGTCCTATATTCGGGCGGCCTGTCGCGACTATCGCAATAGTCTCCGGGTTCTTAGAGTGTAGGGTCTTGTAGAGAAGGAGTGTATGTAAAGAGAGTAAAACGTTTATCGTATTGCAAGATCTTAAGTATAGAAAAGTACTAAGATGGTTGCGTGAAGATCCTATCTCTGGGTCGTTTTTTGTTTTTGTAATCATGCGTTGTTTGTTTCTAGGTACGAAAAGCCTTATGCAGCGCTAGCTATGAAGAGAAAAAATCCTATAAATGTAAACCCACTGCCTGCTTCACCTCTTCATGGGAAAATCAAACACCCGGAGTCCGTAGGGAAAATCTTCCCCGCCTAGCACCTAAGATAAAATACCCCAGAAATGTAAGGAAACAATACATAGAAACGTACAGGTAGAAAAACCCAAACCCCTCGGCAGGCTCCCCAAAACAAAAGAAACCGCCTGTTCGAAGAGCCCAAACGTGGGTCTGGGGGGGTGGATAGATGATCATCGACAGGAGAAAACACGGAAACCGTGGGCCCACTGTAATCACTCGTGCGGTCTCGCAGGTCATTAGATTGATCCAAGGCGTTTGACAATAGCCACGGAGGCAGTGCTATACCATGACTAGGGGTAACCGAGGAAAGGTCAAACGATCGGTGGAGGAGCAGTAGGGTGCCAGCTGGTGAGTAGCAGTAGGGTGCCAGTCGGTGAGTAGCAGTCGTGTGCCAGCCGGTGAGTAGTAGTCGGGTGCCTGCCGGTGAGTAGCAGTCGGGTGCCAGCCGGTGAGTAGTGGGAGGGTGCCAGCCGGTGAGTAGTGGTAGGGTGCCAGCCGGTGGGTAGCAGTAGTGTGCCAGCCGGTGAGTAGCAGTAGGGTGCCAGCCAGAGGGGGGAGAGCAATCGAGTACCAGCCGGGGGAGAGTTTCAGCAGTAAGATGCCAGCTAAAGGGGCAGTACGGGTACAGTGGCAGCGGACGGAGCCGGGAGGGGGGGAGAGGAAGGATCGCGAACGGGCTAGCCACAGCCGACAAACGGGCCATAGCAAGGGCATTTGGGACGATGACGAACCCAGGACGAGACCGTGGTGTTACTGACCGAGGCTTTCCCCACCAGAGGTACAAGCCCGGCAAGCCGAGACCTACTTCGACCGAGAGTCCGACACCGTAATGCTGACCGTGAACGAAGCGAGAAGCTTTCCAACCTTGCAAAATGCTAAGTGAGGTGCAAAGCAAGTGCGGGGTAAGGGGGACAACAGAACATCATGAGCATGTCAATGACGAACGGGAACAAGAACAGCCAGGAGGGGAGGCCGGAGGGCCTCAGGGAAGCAGGGAAGATGGCTTAACGTCAACTGCTAGGCAGTAGGGATCGTGGGAGAGGAGAGGTGGGTGGGGGAAAGTGACGATGATGTCCCGTGGTGTTGAGATTTCAATCGCGGGAGGTGGAGGAGAGATGGTTCGTGTTTGATCTCTTGGTGGTTTTTTTTTTTTTTTTTTGATATCATCCGTTATTTGTTTTACATACAAAAAGCCTTATGCAGTGCGAGCTATGAAGAGAAAAAAACCCATAAGTCACAACAACCGCCCGCTTCACCTCATGGGAAAAATCAAGCACCCTGAAACCATAGAAAATGCCCCCCTCGCCTAGCACCTAAGATACTAATACCCCAGACACGTAAGGAAACAATTCATACAAGCGTACAGGTAGAGAGACCAAAACCCTTCTGCAAGCTCCCCAAAACAGAAGAAAGTTTCGCTAAGGCCTCGAAACGTGGGTCTGAGGGAGAGGATAGTGATCGCGCGTTGGAGGAAAACCACGGGAATGTGGGCCGACACCGTAACTGTAGAAAACGGACGCGCCAGTAATTACATCGTTCGACCAAGGCGTTTGCGGCAGCCACGGAGGCAGTGCAACATCAGCAAAAATTATTATATGCGTCCTGAGCGTCCCGTGCATCAGACGCTCAGGACACTCAGAACGTTAACTGTTACTCTGGATGCGACGTCGGCCGGACGTCACGTCCGGACTCCATTCGCTATCTACCCCGGCGTCCTCGACGTGCCGACGACGTCCAGCACCAAGCGCATGCGTCCAGATACCCTCAGACGCCAAGCTCTCCCGCATCCCGACGATCGCCTTCCTGTGCCTCCCTCGTCATGGCGGAATCCAACTCCACTCTAGTATCCGGAAGACTATCCGGATGCTTAGTCTTCTGGATGCTACACAGCGATATTTGAACCCCCTCTGCATCAATTGCCATGTCTGGCTATAGGCTTCCAATGCCTTCCAAATAGCTCACATGTTTGTCGCGACGGCATCGTGATGGCTCAATTGCATACTCTCGACGGCGTCGTGATAGCACACATATTCCAGATGCCGTCATTACGACGTCGTGATAGCTCACACGCATACTCGCGACGGCTTCGTGATAGCACACATATTTTAGACGCCGTCTTGACGATGTCGTGATAGCTCACATGCATACACTCGACGGCTTCGTGATAGCACACATATTCCAGACGCCGTCTTGACGACGTCGTGATAGCTCACATGCATACTTTCGATGGCGTCATGATAGCACACATATTCCAGACACCGTCTCGATCGCTCCACTATTCATTTGTATTACTGAGTGCCATTCACAAAAGCTTCGAGGTGCTGGTGCCACTTGTATCGTGACTTCGAACCTCATCCGAATCTTGATATTGTATTATTACTAGTCTACTGCCGTGACCAGGGCCTCCAGGACACCCTGGCCACGGCGATTCTACGTTTCTGAGCTCTCGCTCACATCTTGCTCAGAAATACACCCCAAATTGTGCTCACGGCTCAACAGATCGGCCAACCGAAATCTAATAGTTTACATTTCCTGCAAATCAAATTCCATAAACTCAACGGTTCACACATCGCCAAGTCTACAAAAAACCATTCTCTCCCACGCCTGCGTCACTTTCCTGC
>Ga0307513_10001582_pt1 | contig 32662 bp, 40 predicted proteins | sample 15_EM_MG_FD_202174 | JGI IMG/M metagenome (GOLD analysis project Ga0307513, IMG submission 202174) | Populus trichocarpa ectomycorrhiza microbial communities from riparian zone in the Pacific Northwest, United States - 15_EM | ecosystem: Host-associated > Plants > Roots > Unclassified | place... | reverse complement strand
CGGAGGAGGTCGAGGGGAGGTTTAGGAAAGAGTGGGGGGAGGGGACGGCCCAGGGCAGGAGGAAGGCGAAGAGTAGGCGAGTGGGGGTCAGAGTCGTGATCATCGCATGCACCATGACACTCTGATATCAACAGACGGCGCTGGTATAATGAACCTTGGAGCGCTCTTGAGTTTGTGAAGCAAACCGGGGGAACTGGTGGGCGTGAAAATGAAAGAAAGCTGGGCTGGGAAAGGGGAAAGGTTCTGGAGAGGATGCGTGTGCTGTCGCCTTAAGTTCGTCTCGGTCTGGAGCACCGTCGCCTAGTGCCAAGAGGCGTGGATTCGGCAAGTGCCGCACCACGACCCCAGCCTATAGCAAAACTCCAATATTCCCAGGGGATCTCCGGCGCCTTCGAAACTGGCAGGGCCAGGCCAGACCGATGAGAAGTGTGAGGGTGGAAGCACTCAAGAAGGATGTCGCCGTGACGGGTGGACAACCTCTTACGATACACTGAACCCTGTACTCAGGATGCGTACGAGGCGCTTACAAACGGACTTACCCTACTTATTCATGTGTCCCTTGATAGAGTTGAACGAACGCTTCTACGATTATATCGCACAGAAAGGGGAATGAATTATTCGCGTCTTATCGTTTCCTATAGTGTTAACTTGCCGGAGCCGGCGCAGTCCAGCTCTCCCAGCTGATTTCACCATCCCAATACACCGATATCACTTCCAACACATCCACAACACCTTGAAGAGCGGAGAGATGAAAGTGTGGCAAGTAGTACCTCCCACCTACTCTTAGGCCCCAGCGCACCCCTCTGTCCCGAACCTTTTCCCACCAAGCCACAAGCACTGGGTTGAAGCGTTTCATGATGTCGCTGCAGTCCTGCTCAGACATGACATGGTTAATTTTCGCCATACCAGTATCCCTTCCGTCGTTTACGATATCCTCCATAATCTCACGCTCCAGCTCCGAGAGTGACCGCTCCTGACTCTTGTTGAAAAGTACGCTCCAAAGCGCAACCCAGAAGCAGGATTCCAAGTCGTCCACAGGAGAATGTAAAAAGCCCATCTCTATCGCTGACTTGTACGTGAGCCTCCGAGACATGAATTCAGGCGTACCCTACGGAGTGCGTCAAACACAGTCTTACAGCCGATCCGAGAGCGACTCACCCACTTATTCCATCGGTTTTCTTCAGAGAAACAGTCTTCCCAAGTCATCGCCAAATCCCCGTCGGTGATGAACCCGATGCACTTGTCGGAAATCCCAAGTTCAGCAACCAGCTGCTCGACCCGCTTACACAACGCTCGGATCTCCACCACCAGCGGCTTGTCCTCCAACGAGGATAGATGTGCAAGGAACTCTTCAGGTATCTCGAATGTCTTCCTCTCCACAGCATTTGTCGTCATGAGAACATTTCCAATGCTGACGTCCCCCTGCAGGTACCCAGACAGGTACGTCGACAGCCACCCTATGGGAGACGTAGATCAATGGCAGGAAACATCGTAACGCACCAACGGACGCACCCAACACGAAGTGGACCCACGCGCGGGACAGTTGTCGGGGGCTCGTTGCCTCCACGAGCGACTGTCCTTCAACGCCACAGATGGTGAACCAGAGCGTCCTGAGATCCGGTTTCTCCGGTGGATCGCTGGAAAAAATTGGCCAGTGATATTTCGCGATATCTCCGTCCCGAGGAAGGAACAGAATGTTTGAGATAACTTGGCGGTGCTCGCCCACCCCTTCGTACGAGCATATATGCGGGACGGTTCCAAACAGACCGCCGGATGCGTGATACATCGCTGCTTCTTTCCCCCGATGGCTGGTGTCTGGCCAACTGGTCTTCATAACAATCGGGCCAACTACTTCTGAAAGGACCGGGCTGTCATCTGAGCGAATGATTTTGATTGGCTGAACGTAGTCGATTTCACCGTGTTGTGCACCATGAGAAGCCTTCCTATCTGTAGGAGAGTCAGCGTGTCATCAGAACACTTGTCCAGGGGAACCCACTCTTCTCAGAGGAACCTTGTAAAAGGCGAAGGTACGATACGAGTGTCATCCTGCCACGGAGACGAGGAGACCACGAAAGGACACCATCCAATGCAGCCAGGGCATAATCCTTCCCCAGCCCGTCTGCAGGAAGTGCACACATGGTATCGGTGCAAGAGGGAACGAACCCTGCATCTCCCGGAGTGCTCCACGACGTCAACACGAGGAAGAGGCGCGCAACCTCTCTCAACCCTCCGGGTGTGGTGATATCGCATGGTTCGGAAGCGGTGAGCCCACCGCGGTGAAAGATCAGGAACCGCAACGCTCGTTCATCCTGGTTGAACGCCAAGACGAGGACAGATGACCGTATCTTGTTCAAGTTGAACAGACAGCGCGCGTCACCGCACGCCCGAGAGGTGGTCTCTTGCCATGACCCTTCTGCTTCCACCGGTAATGTGAGCCTGTTGGCAGGCCTATCCTCTGGCGAGTCCCCGTAGAATATTTCATCTCCTCCCCCTGAGAACCTATGTCCACCCACGATGAGCGACTTGCAACGAACGTATTTTCGGGAGCGGTCCACTGGAACATCTCGGACAGTGAACTGGAAATTCCTGCACCACCGATCCTGACGGAAGGGAAAGTCCCGCTGGTTGTCGAGAGCATCATGACACACCTCTACGCATCTGGTGAGGAACACAGCCAGGTCGTGAAAATTGAATGATTGCGAGGTCAAGGATGCATCGTTCACGAGGCGGGTGACGACATCCTCAAGGGCATTCTGGAAGGCCGGCCTATCTACCATGTAGTCGTACTGGTGTTGCAGGAGCAATTCTGCGGTGTGTTCGATATGTGGTTTCGGTTTCTTGGGGGATAACATGCGTGCTATCTCAAGAGAGGGGAACTGCCATGTGTGATTTGCGATCTCGTACACTGTGTCGTTCTTGGATTCGCTCTGGATTGGGGAGTAATCCGAAGAGTCGTCACGGTCGGAACACCCACAAGAGGACGAGGAGGGGGTAGACGTCATTGGAGTGTGTACCTTTCAGTTGAGTCTTGGAGTCGATCTCTATCGATCCCAGGTTTCACACGGTTTTAACTTGGGTTTCGGTGGCCACTCACACGACACGCTTACGAAGCCTTGGGGTTTTGGTGTGTAGCAGTGGGAGGTATTTGCACTACCAAGTCACATATTATACGTCACTCAAAACAAATGTGACTATTCCAGAGATGACGGGGCAGCGCTGACAGCCTGCCGCGGTGTTGTAAGTCAGGACGAGCCAAAAAAAAATCCTAAGCCCACCCCACGACGGAGCGCGGAAACCCGACAACCTAGACCACACCGTTCGTCGAGAGCGCTTGGGTCTCAAAGGAAGGTGAGGGGAGAGAGGGCCAAAGTGGTCTTGCGCTGCGGAGAGTCGTGTTTCCGTAGAGGACAGACCCATATATGACCTCGCCAAGGCGCGATTTTCTCCTCGTCTCGACTTCGCGGAGGCTGGAATATTGATGGAATTTAAAAGTGCGAAGGCAGAAAGCCCGATAGAAGGAAGACCACGATCCACTATTGTCCACTGTCCTGGAGTTACAAAACCACATCAGCAAAACGGTCCCGCTGCTGTGAGGTTCTGTTTTGCTGTGGTGATCGATAACCACAGGCATACCCCCCTCCGTCCACAGCGCGATCACAGTACTCTCACAACACCACAGCGGGTTAATTCACCATTGCTTTGCTGTCGCGCTGAGGTTCTGGAAAGAGTGTGATTGGCCAAAATTTAGTTAAGAAATAAATCCATTGTTGTAAAATATGGTATCCACATATACATGGCGAGCACGAGTATGGGAAATTTTTGTCTCATACCAGGCCCTTCGTTCCTTTGAAACTCCCAACCCCCTGGTCGATGTCAGTTCAAGGGGTCCACCAGATTCAGGTGAGATTGAGGGAGCATTCCGACTACCACCCTCGTTCCCACAAGGAAGAGAAAGTAATATCAGATCCCCAAGAAGGGGAAAGGAACATGCTCGACCAAAAACGTCTGAAGAGAAGGTTCGAAGTGAAAATCAGGTGGAGGGATCTGACAGTAGGCGACGACCCATGGGGAGGAACGAGTGACACGTGTACAGACCCGATGATCTGTCCAATCCCACGACAGGCCCAAGCGGACAACATTAGTCCAACTACCCGCGTCCATCCATGCGACAGTGACGACCGGGAGACCATGAATGGAGAGTGCGGGCGTGGTGAGCAGGAGGGCTGGAAGGATCCGGGGGGACATTGCTCCACCGTTCTGAGGTGAGGCTGTCGTGAGCGGGCAGGTGCCTTCCAGTCGATGGAGCGCATCATTTGGAGGCGAGACGTCAGGCAGTTATGGAGCAGGGACAAGGAGGACTCGGGGGCACACGCCAACAGTCCGGGGGGGTTCCCAATGAAACCGAGGCGGATATGCGTTACGCGGCCGGGGAACCTAAGATTAGGTCAAGGGTGGTCGGTGCGTCCATGGCGTATGTTGTCGATGCGGCAAAGTGGTAGGGATGGTGTGGGGGGCAGGTCTCCGCCCTCTGCTTGGGGACTTAGTGGGATTGGACAAAGAGGACGTCGCATTTCTCAAGTCCGAATTCCCAGGTATCGGTAACTTCCGAATGGCTCCATCCCAGGCTATTCCCAGCGGACAAAAATACCACAGTGCCCCAGCATCCCAGACACACAGTAAACGTCACAGCACGCCAGCGCGACAGACGTTCGAGAGACGGTTGAACGCCCGCCACAGCGTCGCAGCGACGCAATCGTTTTGCTGATGTGCTGTGGGAGGTCTGCTGAGTAACTGCGTCAGGTAACGAATCTTGAAGGGAAAAGCCGACGTTTAGAGTCCGGTATGGCACATCCATTACAGCGACTACAATCCTGGTTCAGTACCCTAAACAAGCATGCCCGTACAGATTGTTTAAAGTCGCACTAGGCTCTCCCTTCTCTTAGACTTACCCGTGTATTTGTCAAGAATTTCCCGACAGAGTCGAGCGAAAGCTTCTGCAATTATTCCTAGCATACAGCCGCCGGAGAAGGTGCAGTCCAGCTCTCCCAACCGATTTCACCATCCCAATACCCCGATATCACCTCCAATATGTCCACCACACCTCTAAGAGCGGAGAGATGGGAATGTAACAAATAGTACTCCACGCCTGCATCCTTCAGCGCCATCTTCAGAACACCCTCGTCCCAGAGTGACCCTCTGTCCCGAACCTTTTCCCACCAAGCCACAAGCACTGGGTTGAAGCGTTTCATGATGTCGCTGCAGTGCGACCCGAGCGCAGCACGTCTAAGTTGTCCCCCAGCAGCCTCTTTCGTAGCATTTGCGAGATTCTCCCTAATCTCAAGCTCATCATCTGAAAGTGACCCCTCATGACCATTGTTGAAAAGTACGCTCCAAAGCGCAACCCAGAAGCAGGATTCCAAGTCATCCATAGGAGAACGCAAGTAGTCCTGCTCTGTTGATACCCTGTCACAGAGCCTCCGAGACATGAATTCAGGCGTACCCTACGGAGTGCGTCAAACACAGTCTTACAGCCGATCCGAAAGCGACTCACCCACTTATTCCATCGGTTTTTTTCAGAGAAACAATCTTCCCAAGTCATCGCCAAATCCCCATCCGCGATGAACCCCATGCACTTGTCGGAAATCCCAAGTTCAGCAACCAGCTGCTCGACACGCTTACACAACGCTCGGATCTCCACCACCAGCGACTCGTCCTCCAACGAGGATAGATGTGCAAGGAACTCCTCAGGTATCTCGAATGTCTTCCTCTCCACAGCATTTGTCGTCATGAGAACATTTCCAATGCTGACGTCCCCCTGCAGGTACCCAGACAGGTACGTCGACAGCCACCCTATGGGAGACGTAGATCAATGGCAGGAAACATCGTAACGCACCAACGGACGCACCCAACACGAAGTGGACCCACGCGCGGGACAGTTGTCGAGGGCTCGTTGCCTCCACGAGCGACTGTCCTTCAACGCCGCAGATGGTGAACCAGAGCGTCCTGAGGTCCGGTTTCTCGGGTGGATCGCTGGAAAAAATTGGCCAGTGATACTTCGCGATATCTCCGTCCCGAGGAAGGAACAGAATGTTCGAGATAACTTGGCGGTGCTCGCCCACCCCTTCGTACGAGCATATATACGGAACGGTTCCAAACAGACCGCTGGATGCGTGATACATAGCCGCTTCTTTCCCCCGATGGCTGGTGTCTGGCCAACTGGTCTTCATAACAATCGGACCAACTACTTCCGAAAGGACCGGGCCGTCATCTAAGCGAATGATTTTGATTGGCTGAACATAGTCGATTTCACTGTGTTGTGCACCACGAGGGGCCTTCCTATCTGTAGGAGAGTCAGCGCGTCATCAGAACACTTTGCCCAGGGGAGCCCACCCTTCTCGGAGGAACCTTGTAAAAGGCGAAGGTGAGACACGAGTGTCATCCTGCCACGGAGACGAGGAGACCACGAAAGGACACCATCCAATGCAGCCAGGGCATAATCCTTCCCCAGCCCGTCTGCAGGAAGTGCACACATGGCATCGGTGCAAGAGGGAACGAACCCTGCATCTCCTGGAGTGCTCCATGACGTCAACACGAGGAAGAGGCGTGCAATCTCTCTCAACCCTCCAGGTGTGGTGACATTGCATGGTTCGGAAGCGGTGAGCCCACCGTGGTGGAAGATCAGGAACCGCAACGCTCGTTCATCCCGGTTGAACGCCAAGATGAGGACAGATGACCGTATCTTGTTTAAATCGAACAGACAACGCGCGTCACCGCACGCCCGAGAGGTGGTCTCTTGCCATGACCCTTCTGCTTCCACAGGTAACGTGAGCCTGTTGGCAGGCCTATCCTCTGGCGAGTCCCCGTAGAACATTTCATCTCCTCCCCCTGAGAACCTACGTCCACCTATAATGAGCGACTTGCGACGAACGGATTTCCGGAAACGATCCACTGGAACATCTCGGACGGTGAACTGGAAATTCCTGCACCACCGATCCTGACGGAGGGGAAAGTCCCGCTGGTTGTCGAGAGCATCGTGACACGCCTCTACGCATCTGGTGAGGAACGCAGCCAGGTCGTGAAGGTTGAATGACTGCGAGGTCAAGGAGGCATCGTTCACGAGGCGGGTAACGACATCCTCAAGGGCATTCTGGAAGGCCGGCTTATCTACCACGTAGTCGTACTGGTGTTGTAGGAGCAATTCTACAGTGGGTTCGATATGTGGTTTCGGTTTCTTGGGGGACAGCATGCGTGCTATCTCAAGAGAGGGGAACTGCCATGTGTGGTTGGCGATCTCGTACATTGCGTCGTTCTTGGATTCGCTCTGGATTGGGGAGGAATCCGACGAGTCGTCACGGTCGGAACACCCACAAGAGGAGGAGGTAGGCATCATCGGAGTGTGTACCTTTCGGTTGAGTCTTGGAGTCGATCTCTGTCGATCCCAGGTTTCACACGGTTTTATAATAACTTGCGTTTCGGTGGCCACTCACGCGACACGCTGACGAAGCCTTGGGGTTTTGGGGTGTGGCGGTGGAAGGTACTTGCACTACCAAGTCACATATTATACGTCGCTCAAAACAAATGTGACTATTCTAGAGATGATGGGGCAGCGCCGACAGCTTGCGGTGTTGTAAGTCAGGACGAGCCAAAAAGGAAAAAAACCTAAGTCTGTCCCACGACGGAGTGTGGAAGTCTGATAATCTAGATCATATCGTTCGTCGAAAGCGCTTGAGACTCAGAGGAAGGTGAGGGGAGAGAGGGCCAAAGTGGTCTTGCGCTGCGGAGAGTCGTGTTGCCGCGGAGAAGAGGCCCGTATATGACCTCGCGGAGGCTGGGATATTGATCGGGTTTGAAGGTGTGAAAAAGGTGGAGACGGATAAGGAGGATGAAGGGGTGTAATACCTGTGGGAATGATGACAGGTCGGCGGGGGTCCAAGAGAAGGCCCAGGGTGGTTCTCATTGGCAAGCAAGGTGCATTGCCCCTGGCTGGGGAAATCCAGGATAGGATCGAACGTGAAGACACCGGTGCTCAGATTCGGGGTCCCGTCCAGGGCAATAGGTAACGGGCATATGACAGAAAGCCTGATAGAAGGAGGTCCTCCACGATTCGCTATTGTCCACTGCCCTGAAGTCACAAAATCAGGACAACGTAAGGTGAGCGCGGAGAACGGGCCTGGCTCAACCGAGTGATGGTGGGTGTGATGCTGTGTCAATTCAGGTGGAGTGACGGTTGGTCGGCTCGTCTTGCGTCTCAGCGTCGGTCCCTTCCACGCCGTGCCTGACGTACCCACGGACGGGGTCTCGGCGAAGTTGGTGGAGAGGCTTGAAAACGGGCGAAGCTAAACCGCAGAGGCTTCCATCGTAGTGTACATCAACAGCGAGATGTTGGAAATGCTATAAGTATCCGCTTTGAGAGTTTCTCATAAGTCCCCCCCCCCGGGCACTAGAAGACAGAGTGGTCAGTGCTGATAACAGACAAGGGCATAATGCAGACAAGTATAACGCGCTCGAAATGGTGCTCCAAGAGGTAGGGACGGCCGTCGGGTGCCATCTCTGCAATCCCGAGCTCACCACGATGGGAAAGTACGGAGAGAAGCGTAAAGTTCGCTTGGGGTGTCCAATGAATGCTTGCGGATCGGACATATCGATGTAAAACGCGTCTTGTGGTGAACGACGATCCGGTGAGAGAACAGTGCAAGACAACCCGGGGTTGGGACACGTTAGACGAAGTCCAAGAGAGCCGGAAGAATAGCAATCGGGGATGAGAGTGAGAGTGCTTGCAAGGCTCCGGCCATCACCCCATCCCGCCACGAAAGGGTGCGTCCCTTCTTGGAATCCATCCACACGCGATACGCACGTCGCCCATCTTCCGCAAGTCCCGCCCAGCACGGGTACGTAAAAGAACCCAAGGCTTACGAACCAGCACCGAAGGCACCGCGAAGTTCCGTGCCATCTTCACTCCGTCCTCAACCTCAAGACTCGTTAGTGATCCATCCTCCTCCTTAGGCTGCCAATGACTACGTCGGTTCTGCAGAGAGTTCTCCGCTCTCATTTCATCCCATGCTTTCTCCCTCCCGCCGACCTCGCTCCGGGACCCCCCAGTACGATGCGATAGAGCCTGTTTCCACTCCTTCCGCTACCACTGCCGACAGCGGCCGCATCGCTCCCGAAACGACTGAGACTGACGCGTTCCTGTCGCTCCTGGGGCTAGCATCCAGAAAGACGAGGCCCGGCGTTAAACCACGTTAATGCGAACCCCCAATTTCGCTCGTTTTCGATGGAAGAGCCGACATGGTATCGTGTAATAGCCCAGCATATCGACAGAAAAATACAAATTGACATTCTGCATTTTCCGTTCGCCGTGGCCATCAATCAGGTCCGCACCTCCCCCAACATCCAAGGGAACCTTCGGTGTGTTCCGAAGAAACTTTGCGGCCTCCACAGGGTACGCCCACGAGTGGTCGCCGGGGGTTTGTTGCTGACATTCGTGTAAGGATCGTGCGGATGACCGGCTTGATTCATCAGAAGTTTGGGCGACTGTGCCAAAAAAATGCGAGTCTCCCGCCCCAATCCGCAGTGGTCCACGGACACAAAACATGGCGCCCGATTTCAGTGCTCGTAGTAATACTCGGGCAGAGAGAAGATGGTGAGTTGAGGTCGTTCGACGAGGACTGATTGAGAGTCCTCGGGGAAGCGCCCAGCTATCGGGAGATCGCGCGATTGACGGCGTCAGTGTCTGATTCAGGCACCTTGTCGTGAGAGAGCGGAGTGGTTTCTGCAAGGCTGGAGGTACACTCTCCCTGTAACGTCAATAGTTGGGTAGAAACCCCTCTCCCCATCGCCGCGATCTTCCCACCTGGTCAGGTAGTCATGAGTCTCGCAAGTTGCCGTGAGAGTGAGCCACCAACCTACACGAACACGAGTGGTGGCAGCTGATAAATGGTCGATTTAGTTGACTTCACCTCACTTGGTCCCGAAAACATGACCAGACTGGGGAAAGACTTCATGCGCACATCCCTTATCCCGTCTCCGACACACCCGGCATGGCAAGTGGAGAAAGACTATGCAGATAGGGTCTCCGAAGTGGCCTTAAGGACAGGAAGATCTCCAACGAGCCTGTCAGCACGGGATGCGGCAGTATTGGCAGAAACGTTTCAAATGGTATCTTTTTATCATAAAACCTTCCCTTGCCCTCTGAAGCTGTCGATGGTTAGGGCATAGCTAGCCATTCCCGGGGCAAGATCTACTACCACCACGCATGGTTCAGACTTTATGTCCACGCCCTCCTCTGTGGATCACAGATCTTTCCCGATGTAGAACTGTGTGATGAATCACCGGGCTTTGAGCCCCTTGGATTGGTGGATATTTGGAAGGGAAATCATCACGGGGACCAGGTGTGTATCAAGGTGATTCGGACACGGCAAACGGCCCGGTTGGAGAGAGTCAAAGGGGTACGTGGCACCTTTTTCAACCAGAGTTAAGCTCAATGCACCCCATACCAGATCTATTGCCGTAAAGTTGAGGGGTCCAAGTATCTTTCCCATCCGAACATACTCCCCATCATTGAGATCTCAGAGACACTGTTTCCGCTCTGCATCATGAGTCCATGGATGTCAGATGGAAATATTGTGCAGTATACGCAAAAGAATCGCAATGCCAATCGGCTAATGCTGGTATGAATCCATTGAAATTGATGGAGGTACACCGCTGACCAAGTCAGTAACAGCTTGCAGGGGTCTGCGACGGCCTCTCATATCTTCATGGGCTAGCTGTTTTACACGGTTGCATCACTCCGGTAGGTGAATTGGATGATCTATGTGCCGACCTCTACACCGATACTTTGAACGTTCAGGACAACATTCTGATTACCCCAGACGGCAATGCATGCCTTGGAGACTTTGGGATTACAACTGGATTTGCCGGTATCTGTCGCCGCATGTTTAAGCTGAGGACCGCCCGTTATATGGCCCCAGAACAGTTTGGCGATGACGACTGTGTTAGCTCCGCCTCAAAAGAGAGTGATGTTTACTCCCTCGCGATGACTTCCTTTACGGTATGCTCCCCCGCTGGGGAAAAGAGTGACGCTTGATACAATCACCTAATTACTTTCAGGTCCTCACGGGAGTGCCACCGTATGACGGTATCTATGATCAGCATATTGCCGCCTCCAATATTCGAGCTGGGGAACGGCCCACCTGTCCAATAAATCAAGATGCAAAACAATGGTTACAGGACAGAGTATGGGCTATGATTACGGCCTGTTTGGAGCGATGATCCAAAGAAGTGATGGGGAGTCCGCGCTGTGCACAAACCCTTTTCAACGCCGAGTCTCCGGGAGGTCTGGAATGTCGATTCAGGTGACGGAAACACTCAAAAATATGGGAAACAAGTCCTGAGTGTTGAAACAGGGCAGCAACGACGTGGAAGATCTCGCTCACGCATTATCCCTCTATTCCAATTCCTACAAGTGTACTCACGATGCGTACGACGTGCTTACCAACGGACTTACCTTACTTATTCGTCCCTTGGTAGAGCTGATTGAACGCTTCTACGATTTTGTCGAACGGAAAGGGGAATGAATTAATCGTGTCTTATCATTTCCTAGTGTAAGGTTACCGGGACCGACGCTGTCCAGTTCTCCCAGCTGATTTCACCATTCCAATACCTCAACATCACCTCCAACACGTCCACAACACCTTGAAGAGCGGAGATGTGAAAGTGTGGCAAATAGTACTCCGCACCCGCACCCTCCGGCGCCATGGTCAGAACTTCCGCATCCCAGCGCGCCCCTTCGTCCCGTACCACCTTCCACCAAGCCACAAGCACTGGATGGAAGCGTTTCATAATGTCGTTGCTGTGCCCAGGCCGGAGACGCACAAGACACGCCCCAGCATTATCCTTCGCGGCACGTGCGAGGTTATCCCTAATCCGGCGCTCGTCTTCTGAAAATAGCTGCTCACTGTGACCCTTGTTGAAGACCACGCTCCAAAGCGCAACCCAGAAGCAGGATTCCAAGTCGTCTATAGGAGAATGCAAGTAGTCCTGCTTTGTTCCTGCCACGTCTGAGAGTCTCCGAGACATAAATTCAGGTGCATCCTACAGGTTGCATCAAGTACAGCTCTAGGGATGACCCGGGAATGGCTCACCGACTTAGTTCCTCGGCTCCGTTCTCCAGAGAAGTAATCTTTCCAATATATCGCCAAGTCTCCGTCAATGATGAACCCGATGCATTCATCAGAAATGTCCAGTTCAGTAACCAACAGCTTGACTCGCTCGCAAAGTGCTTGGATCTTTGTTACCGACGTCCCATCCTTCAACGAGTGGAGATGTGCAAGAAACTCTTCGGGTATTTCGAACTCCTTCCTTCTTGTTGGTCGTTCTGTCATGAGTACGTTCCCGATGCAAATGTTCCTCTGGAGGTACCCGGATAGATACGTCGACAACCACCCTGTTGGATACATGCATCAGCCGAAGAAAATAATTTCAAACTGCGACGACGGACGCACCCAACACGATGTGGACCAACGCACGGGAAAGCTGTAGAGGGCTCTTTGCCTCCACGAGTGACCGGCCCTCAACACCAAGTACAGTGACCCAAAGCGTCCTGACATCCGGTTTATTGGGTAGGTCATGGGTAAGTATTGGCCAATGGTATTTGGCGATGTCTTCGTCGCGAGGGAGGAAGAGGATGTTCGAGATGATTTCACGATGTACGCCCACTGCTTCGTATGAACACACGTGTGGAATGGTCCCGAACCGACCGTTTGATGCACGGTACATCGCCGCCTCTCTCCCTCGATGAGTTGACCCCAGCCAACTGGCCTTTACAACAACCATACCACTCATCTCCGATAGGACTGGACCACCTTCTGAACGAATGACTTCCTTGGGCTGGACGTAGTTTACTTTACGGTATTGCGCGCCATGAAAGGGGTTCCTGTCTGTAGGGGAGTCAATCCACCGTTAGAACAATGTCATTGGGAGAACCCACCCCCTGCGGGCCCGGGCCCCCGCCCCGACGAAAGCAAAACACAGGAGGCAGTTGTTGCCCCCCCGTGGACACAAAGCGACCGGGAAAGCCCATTCACTGGAGTTGCCGATATATAGCTTGCCCCCTCTCTGTCTGCAGGAAGTTTACACTCCGCGTCACTGAAACAGGTAAGGGACCCCGCATCGGAAGGAGTGCTCCACAACATTAGCGCAAGGAAGATTCGAACGACGTCCTTCAGCCCACTCTTCTCCGTGAGCTTGCAGAAATTGGAAGCGGTCAATCCACCACGGTGAAAAGCCAGGAATCGTAACTCTTTCTGCTTGTGGTCGAACGCCAAAACGAGGGCGAAAGTCCGCGCCCAGTCTGCACTGAATAGGCCCCGTGCGTATGTAGCTGCCTGTGAGATCAAGTCGTGCCAGTTGCTCTTTACCTCCACTGGTATCGTGAGTCGGTAAGAATGCTTGCCCTGTGGAGGATCCCACCAGAGTCGCTGGCCCTCGACCGCAGATATCCCATGTCCTCCCGTGATGTCGGGCTTGAGGGGCCGGGGCGATCCTCCGATCGAATCCACTAGAGTTTTTCCGGCCGTGAACTGGAGATCTTTGTACCACCGATCCTGACGAGAAGGGGCAGATGGTCCGTCCAGGGCGTTATGGCATAGGTTTACACAGTCAGTGAGAAAGGCGACCAAAGGTTTGTAGTGCGTCGATTCGCCGGAGCCTGTTTGGGTCGAGAAATGTTGGGATTGCAGGAGCCCCTGGGCAATGTCGCCAAGCGAGTCCAGGAAGGCAGGTTCGTCTATTTTGCAGTCATACTCGTCTAGCAGGAGCAACTCCCCAGCAGTTTCGACACCGGGCTTCGGGTTCTTAGGCGACAAGATTTTTGCGAACATGGGGGCAGGAAACTCCCACACTTGGTCCCAAATCTCGTAAACCATCGCAGTCTTCAGTTGGTCTTGATTCCGGACGCCTTGAGACAGCTCGCTGCTTCCGGATGGACTCGATATGGCCATTTTGGAGGAAGGTTTGTGGGGGGATGATGCAGCCATTGGCGAATATTAACCGTGAGGTGGTTGCGGTTTCGGGGAGAGGGGAAAGGGAGAACATCGACGATCCGCGAGTGCCTCATTCCAATTTTCTGAATCCGAACAATGTTGAACTTATGACATCAGGCTGCCGCATGGCGATCGAGACAGGCGAATTATCGTTGGGGGCGCGTTTGTAATCCGCCGAATAGAACTGACCGGTGCCTTCACGGTGCCTGCGCCATGGTCAACTCCCTGGAGACAAAAAGGGGGGGAATGGGAAAACTTCTGCAAGACACACTGGCTTAGCAACCGATAATGATAACTTCATTCGGGGCACACTGTGGGAGGTCTGCCGGGCAACTGCGTCAGGCAACGAATCTTGAAGGGAAAAGCTGACGTTTAGAGTCCACTATGGCACATCCATTACGGGGACTACAATCCTGATTCAGTACCCTAAACGAGCATGCCCGTACAGAGTATTCCCTAAGTACTGTCCGCTATTTGCGATCGTCGCGGATTTTGCGTCTCAAAATCGCACCCCAGCCAGGAGCGTTTTCAGATCATATTATACACAGATTGTGAGATATAAACTTCGAGAGTGGGTGACTCAGTGCTGAGTAATTCAATAGACATGGCACCCTTGTTTGAAGTTGCACTAGGCTCTCCCTTCCATTAGACTTGTGTATTTATCAAGAATTTCCCGACACTCGAACAAAAGCTTCTGCAATTTTATCTATCGAACAGAGGAATCACGCCTCACTATTTCCTAGCATACAGCGGCCGGAGAAGGTGCAGTCCAGCTCTCCCAGCCGATTTCACCATCCCAGTACCCCGATATTACCTCCAATATATCCACCACACCTCTAAGGGCGAAGAGATGGAAGTGTGACAAATAGTACTCCCTACCCACACTCCTTGGTACCACCTGGACTCCCGGGTTCCGGTACCCCCCGTTGTCCCGTACCCTCTTCCACCAAGCATCAAGCACTGGGTTGAAGCGTTTCATGATGTCGCTGCAGTGCGACCCGAGCGCAGCATATCCGAGTTGCCCCCCAGCAGCATCCTTCATGGCATTGGCAAGGCGCTCCCTAATCAAGCACTCATATCGTGAAAATGATTGCTCATGACCTCTGTTAAAGACCACGCTCCAAAACGCAACCCAGAAGCAGGATTCCAAGTCATCCACAGGAGAACGCAAGTAGCCCTGCTCTGTTGCTACCCTGTCAAAGAGTCCCCGAGACATGAATTCAGGCGTACCCTACGGGGTGCGTCAAACACAGTCTTACAGCCGATCCGAGAGCGACTCACCCACTTATTCCATCGGTTTTCTTCAGAGAAACAATCTTCCCAAGTCATCGCCAAATCCCCATCCGCGATGAACCCGATGCACCCGTCGGAAATCCCGAGTTCAGCAACCAGCTGCTCGACCCGCTTACACAGCCCTCGGATCTCCGCCACCAGCGACTCGTCCTCCAACGAGGATAGGTGTGCAAGGAACTCCTCAGGTATCTCGAATGCCTTCCTCTCCACAGGAGTTGTCGTCATGAGAACGTTTCCAATGCTGACATCCCCCTGCATGTACCCAGATAGGTATGTCGATAACCACCCTACGGGAGACGTAGATCAGCGGCAGGAAACATCGTAACACGCCAACGGACGCACCCAACACGAAGTGGACCCATGCGCGGGACAGTTGTCGGGGGCTCGTTGCCTCCACGAGCGACTGTCCTTCAACGCCACAGATGGTGAACCAGAGCGTCCTGAGATCCGGTTTCTCCGGTGGATCGCTGGAAAAAATCGGCCAGTGATATTTCGCGATATCCCCGTCCCGAGGAAGGAACAGAATGTTCGAGATAACTTGGCGGTGCTCGCCCACCCCTTCATACGAACATATGTGTGGAATGGTTCCAAACAGACCGCTGGATGCGCGATACATCGCTGCTTCTTTCCCTCGACGACTGGTATCTGGCCAGCTGGTCTTCATAACAACCACTTCTGGAAGAGTTGGGCTGTTATCTGAGTGAATGATTTCGATTGGTTGAACGTATTTGACTTCACTGTGTTGTGCGTCATGGGAAGCCTTCCCGCCTGTAGGAGAGTCAGTGTGTCATTGAGAGGCGGTCCAGAGAACTCACCCTCCACAGAGGAACCTTGTAAAAGACGAAGGCGAGACACGAGTGTCATCCTGCCACGGAGGCGAAGAGACCACGAAAGCACACCATCCGACACAGCCAGGGCATAGTCCTTCCCCAACCGATCTGCAGGAAATGCACACATGGTATCGGTACAAGAGGGAACGAACCCCGCATCTCCTGGAGTGCTCCACGACGTCAACACGAGGAAGAGGCGTGCAATCTCTCTCAACCCTCCAGGTGTGGTGATATCGCATGGTTCGGAAGCGGTGAGCCCGCCGTGGTGGAAGATCAGGAACCGCAACGCTCGTTCATCCTGGTTGAACGCCAAGACGAGGGCGAATGTCCGTATTTTGTTTGTGTTGAATAGACAGCGCGCATCATCAGACGAGTGAGTGACGGTCACTTGCCACGATCCCTCTGCTTCCACCGGTAACGTGAGCCTATCGGGAGGTTTACCCTCTGACGAATCCCCGCAGAGCACTTCATTCCCTCCCTCTGACAATCTATGTGCACCTATGATGAGCGACTTGCGGCGAGCGGACTTCCGAGAGCGGTCCGTTGGAGCGTTTCGGACGGTGAACTGGAAATTCCCGTACCACCGGTCTTGACGGAGGGGAATGTCTTGCTGTTTGTCGAGAGCATCGTGGCACGCCTCGATACACCTGGTAAGGAACGCAGCCAAGTCGTGAAGGTCGAATGATTGTGAGATCGAAGTGGCATCGTTCACGAGGCGCGTGACGACATCCTCAAGGGCATTCTGGAAGGCCGGCTTATCTACCGCGTAGTTGTACTGGTGTTGCAGGAGCAATTCTGCAGTGGGTTCGGTGTGTGGTTTCGGTTTCTTGGGGGACAGCATGCGTGCTATCTCGAGAGGGGGGAACTGCCATGTGTGGTTCGCGATATCGTACACTGTGTGATTCTTTGGTTCGCTCTGGGTTCTGGAGTAATCCGACGAGTCGTCGGAACACCCACAAGAGGAAGTGGACGTCATTGGAGTGTGCGTCTTTGGCTTGAGTCTTGGGGTCGATCCCGGTCGATCCCCTTCGATCCCAAATTCACAGGGTTTTGATAGGGATACACGTGGGCAACGGCTCCTAGATTGGCACGCAGCCCCTCATGGTAGAAGTACGGTGTCCTTGAGGCGATACATAGTATGTAAGACGTAGGCTGACAATCGACAGAGTCCGGGACTGACAATCCGATCATTCACACCCGGGGTAGTTCAGCATGAGGATACTGAGTACATGCTACCGGCGCTCGAAACAGAATACAACACCTTGAGCGCTAACAAAACCACAGAGGGGAGGATAAAATCGGGGGCCGAGGTGAGCGTCACAGTCGAAACACTCAAACCATGGAGACCAGAAGGTGAATTCCAAGGCTGCAAGACTCTGGGCTTACACTCCCGAGAACTATCCCCTTCGCAGCACCTGAACTAGTTCTTTCCGTAATTTGCGCTCTAGCAGTACGCTATACGGTCGATTGGTCAGTTGGAGAACAAAAGAAGGTACGATAGCCCGACGATCCAATACTCACCAAGCTCCGAGACAGACTCCCAAGCACACGATCCCCACCGCAATATGGTTCCTCTGAGGCAGGATCTTCGGTGGGAGGTGCTCATACGCTTTCCAGCTCCACCTCGTTACCAAATAAGACCAACTGAATGCCCCAATCACACCTCTCGGAGGCACGACGGCATCCAATCCAAAGCCCACACCCCTCTCTCCAAAATACCTCTTCGCAAACGTCCAACAATACACAACCCTCAAGAATAGGTTCAGCACGTTCGCGTAGACCAATCCGGAATCCCCAAATCCAAGTTGATTGAATAGGTACGCGGCAAAGACGAAAGTGATGGAGAAACCAACCATCCACCGGCTCTGGTTTTTCAACTCTGATGGAGTGGATGTGGAAGCGAAGAACGCCTCTAGGATACCGTTGAATGCCATCATGGGAATGTAAAGGACGTAGCCCCGGAGGATGGACGGCGCTGATGTGTTCTGGAAACGCGGCGGGAGTAGGAGGGTGGTCGCGATCGAGAGGTACGGAGGTCCAAATGTCACTAGCAGCAGCAAGAGGTGTGCAAAGAGGAGGAGGAGAGACGAAAGAATCTTGGAGGCATTGTCCAGAGAGGCTTCCCGTACGGTATCGTGGTCGCCATCTTCGTCTTTTGGTTTCGCTGTCTTTGGGGAGGCTGAAGACAGCAACTTGGAGAAATAAAGCCTCGAGGTCTCCTCTATAGGTTGGAAGATAATGCGTGCCACCAACGAGCCTGGTGACCATCATGTCAAAGGTTGGCGTCAGCTAAGGTCAGGTTCCATTCACCATGAGGCAGCTAAAGAGAGGGCGAACGCACCGTAGTTAGATGCGATAGCATACCCACCCTGGTCTTCCAACGGGCTCAATCGAGAAACCAGGAATTTATCACCCTCAGTCAGGAAGTGCTTGACCACAGACTGTCCAGTCATCGCTATTGACAGATTCAACAATTCGGCATCGAAACGCGATATCGTGGTACTGTTCGAGTGAAGGTTCGTTTGAGGTTAAATTAAGTGGTGAAGAAGGCTGCAGAGAGGAGGCACGCACTTTCCATGTAACTTGGTCTGGACACGTTTTGGGACGTAGTTGATGTCACCCTCATACACTCCCAAAAACACAACCAATAGTGATAGACCATATGCTGCCTGACCAAGAGCAAACGCCACCAAAGCCCATTCGCCGGAAGCAATCGCAAGAACGAGGAACGTGACGACCGACTTTGACACGACAGCAGTACCCTCAGCCCGCACTCTGATGTTCAACTTGAGTTCGTTCTGGGCTCGAATGTAGAGCGGCTCGGAGAGGAGTTCGAGGATCGCAGCGACCGCGTAAATGGCGACGCTGAGGTGGAAGTGGGGTTGTGACGTGGTTATCGTGGACGCGAAGTGGACATAAACCAAAGCGGTTAGTCCGGAGACTGGGACACCAAGGAACACGGGGATGAGGGAAATGTTCTCCACCAGCACCACATTCGAATCCCTCTTCTCGTCCTTCACCGAAGACCGGAGCAACGCATTCCTCACTCCCTCCCGAGAGAGGAACAGAATGGTGGACAGCAAGAGTTCGAATTGGATCGCGGCGGTGCCGAATGTTTGAGGCGTCGCGAGGCGCACGAGCGCCTGGTTGAGGCCGAAGGTGAACGCCCTGGAGAACAGCTGGAGGAGGACGAGGGAGGAGGCATTGGCGAGAGAACTTTGACCGAGTTGTGCGGGCATCGGGGATGATCGACTCCGCCAAATAACCTTTTTCCTTCCCGCAGACACCACCGACCACGTCATGTCCTTGGCAACGGTGAACCCTGTCATCGAGAGCTCTCTCTGGGCATACAAGGTCTCTCTCCCGCTCTCACCCAGAACCCCACAAAAAAATCTGACGCATATATTCTTCTCGGCAAAGGCGACTGATGTTGTCAAGCTTGACGACGTCTCCCTCAAGGAAGCTGCCAGATACGTATGGATAACACCGTCCCATCACCCCGCTATCATATCACGTAACAAAACCCCAGATTCATACCAGGATGCTGGCAGAAGGTTACAACCCCCGCACATGGCGAACTCACCCGCTCCACATGCTTCCACCCGAAGCAGAAGAGTTCACTTGGGATGATCCGAGGACCAGCGCTTCACTGAACTGGATTTTCCTCATCTCCAGCCTGAACTTCAGTTTCTGGTCCGAAAAAAGCAATTCGGAGCGGTACGGCGTCCAGTGGAGGGAATGCTGGACGTCTGGAGACAAAGATGGAGAGAAGGTTGAGATATTTACTGGATACTGCAGCCTGGTCGCTGCAATCAACAGAGGTCTCACTTCTCTTTTTGGAGTGGTCTCTTGGATGATCGTTTCTGACGCTCGCCTATTCTTCCCGTTTTCGGTACGTTTCCTCTGGCCCGCTGTCCCCCGAACCTGCGCGGGTGCCTTGGTCATGAACAGCGTTGGAAGAAGATATTCCATTCATCGACCCTGAGTTCTATTCGACCTGTCCAGACGAGACGATCGCGCATATATTCCGTCCTGCCCCTCGATCTAAAGAGCCGATCCCTCTTCTGAAACAACGGATAGCAATCCTACGCGAGAACGGGAGGATACTTGTAAAAGTAAATCACACTCTGGGTTTTTCCCTGCATTGACTCGTGCTCATTTTTGTGGACCAGAAATACGGCGGCTCATTTGCCAATTTCATAAGAGACCTTCAACAGGAGAAGCCGAACTTGACCGCACTAGACGTTGTACTGAAAGTCGTCGAGGTTTTCCCATCATTCAGAGATGTAACTACCTATGAAGGTCGAGAAGGTCGGTCACACGACCTTCCCTTTTGGTTCCACTGCTTCTGACACACCTTTAGTGTACTTCCTCAAGCGAGCCCAAATCCTGGTAGCGGAAACATGGGCTGCGTTCTTCCCCGCTCCGTCACCTGACAAAATACCCCACCCCATTTTCCCAGGTGGGGGCATCCACCAACTGACTATGTTCGCCGACTACCGCGTCCCACAAGTCCTCCACCACCTCAAAATTCTCACATACCCACCTTCCCTCCTCACCCTTCTCGAATCGGGACACTACTTCGAACATGGATCCAAGGAGGAAGTGAGCATCCGGGCTGCGAGCATCGTCGCAGTCGAGCGGGTTCGAGACGAGATCCTCGCTCTTCGACACCAAGACAAAGAGACGGCTGATTCCACAAGCACGGGGGAAGAGTGTGGGGTAAACGTGCCCGTGAGTAGCGCGCTGATCGATTTCTACCTCTGGGACGCCGCGAAGGAGATTGAGGCAGGTGGGGGAGCTGTCGTACCGGAACACAGGACTCGGAGTATTTGGTATTGAGATCCGCAAGAAAACACCAAGTACTGGATGCTTGGCAGTGATACCACTAGATGCATATTTTCGTACTAGACCGCCTTTGTTGGCAAAAAAAAAAAAACTGAAGGGTTTCGACCCACGCCCACAAAACTATGCATCAAACGTTTGATTTCAGTCCAATTCGCGAGTCCAACTCGGAAGAAACGCACGTTTCTGACTTCGCATCATTGGCTTAGCCCTTGTGGGTTGGTACGTTGGTCATTGTATTAGTTTTAGAGATAGGGGATGTAACTAAAAAAAGCAAGGTAACGTATGTCGGTGGTGAGGTACGCACGCCTTCACGTCCGGTCTGTAAGAACCACTAGAAAACCCGAGAGGATCAGGGATATCTAGACGGTCATGCGTTCTTCATGGTTACAGCACCTTTCTTGTGGTTGGGCCTCCCCGCGATAAACCTAAAGTTCCGCTTGTTCGGCGGGACATACTCTCCTCCGATAGCGTTTAAGATCTGTTCCTCCTCGAGACTTTCGAGTCGTATCCAACGCCCCCCATCCGCTTCGGTCTCACTTCCCCACATCCCACCGAGTGAAGTCTTTTCGGGGAGCGCGTCGGAAGTCTGGAACCGGGAAATGGATTGGGAGTCGGGTTCCCATTCCCATAATCCCCATTCGTTAAGGTAGAGACCGGCTTGGACGGCCCTTCGTGTACAGTCGAAGTAGTAATCTTCGTCACCTGTGAGGGCGAGTAGTGCAGAGCCTCGCGATTCCTTGGGGATATGTCTACACGGGTGGAAATACAGAATCAATGATTAAATTCTGACAACGGACTCGGAGGATGACACGTACGTGATATTCACCCGATGGAAGTCCCCATCCAACTTCTGGATCCCTTCAATTCTTTGCCCTCTCGGCTCCCATGATTTACCCTTCTTCGGTACCCTCAGCCATCCTTGCCACACGTTCACCCCCGGGGCAGTCGTATCGCTCACAATGCCCAGATCTTCTAGCGGTCTGATGACCTTGTTCAGCAACACACTCGTGGCCCTTTCTCCGTTCATAATATAATAGCCACATGAGAACGGGAGCTTTGTTCGTGTGGGTTTGTGCAAGCCCGGAGGTTTCAGGGTGGATGGGTGGGGGGGAGTCGGGATGGGGTCGGTAGCAGATTTATCGATGATGAGGATTTCGATGGGCCCTGAGATCGCTGGTGCGTCCCTCCGGCTATTCATCCCAAGACGTCAGGTGAAGGGAACAGTTGGTTACCAGCAGTAGACTTACTAGTCACCAACGATGATGATTTCGCACCCATCCATCGGTACAAAGTGCCTGCAAAATTCCTGCGTACGTTGGACTTTGGGTTGTAATCAAAACGAGAACAATGACGGACCGCAATCGCCTCTGCATTTCCCCTAGGAACTGGGGATTCCAAATGCTTAAGATACTTCAAGCCCCTCTTCGCTCCAGGAGATAACACTTCTTTATACTTTTTGAGTTGGAGTCTCTCGACTGTTTCGCACCCGGCGTCGTACAGAGCCTCGGCAGATTTCTTCCTGAATCGGGCGTCAATACGAGAAGGACCGGGAGAGGGAGAGGGATTGACGGACCCTAGTCCTGGAATGGTCATGAATTTCTTGATAGCCTCATTTCTCTTGAGTCGTTCTTGGGGGGTTTTAGGCGTTGAGGATGTCGGAGGAGGTTTCCGAACAGCAGATAGTCGGCCTCTCGCCCCCACTAGGAACAATTCTGTCCTACGAGCTTCTCCAGCTCCTTCACGGCCCAAGAACGCGTTAATCCGATTCCTGATGCCGGCTCCGACACCCTTGACCTATTGAGCGGAAACAAACTCAGCCACCGACTTTGTAAACGGTAGTATGGGAGGAGTAGAACGTACGTTCCTGAGTTCTTCAGCATCCTGAACCTTAAAGTTCAGGTTTTCAATAGCGGCAGCTGCAACCTTAAACGATCGAATCTTGTACGGGTTTTTCGTATCAGAGTCGCTCTCCTTCTGTGCACCTATCCACCAGGACCGACAAACCGACAAGTCCGACGGTCAGAACGAAGACAATGGAGGGTTGCCGAAAGATAGAGGTCGAGTGACGCACATTCGTTGAGGAGATTGACGATATCCTTGTTCGTCCCGGTTGCGTATAATCGCCTCGACGCGTAAGGGGTAGAGAGAGAAGACCCGAAGGCAAGACCTGCGGTCGCGCGACGCGTGCACGAGCATTTTGCCAGGTGTTGGAACATCCGCGAGGAATGGGTGATGGGAACTGAAGTGGCTTGGGCGCTTTTTCTGCATGCCGACCAGTTTCCGACGACCACCACAACCGGGTGGGGCGATAAAAGTCTGTATCACCGTTGTCTTATACATGGCTGGACCACGATTTTGCTTGTAGCCCTTTGGAATTCCAACCCTCGCGAAACTCAAGGACGATGGTCGTGGCGGGCGAAGTATCGCAACTCTTTCTGGACGACACCCTGTCCAATCCTAAATCGTTGGCGACATAGGTCCTCTGTGCTGACCAGGCGATTCCTATGTACTGTTTTATCCCGCACCGACCCAACCCGTAAGGCTCATATCTCCCGGTTAAGGTCTCCTCCGAGATTGTCACAGGTTATCGCTCCTCTGAGTACGAACGAGAAAGGAACGGGCACACTTAAGCACACCCAATGCTCATACATTGCATCAAGTGCGGAACGAAAACCCCGGTCTCTTCCTTGAGATTCCTGCTGATTCCTCACCGCTCACCCCCAGCAGCTGAACGTCTATGCGTTTTGGTCGATTGACAGAGCCTCCCCTCCCGTTCCCAGAATCCTTCCACGGAACCTTACGACGTTATACAACTCTCGCTGGATCTTGGCCTGGTAGAGTTGTACCAAAAAACCCCACCAAACAATGTTTTTTAAGGAAGGCCCTACTCGTAATATTCTGAAACGAGTGTTCCCATGCGTTCCTAGGTTGGAACGGCTCGTCTTGCGCTTGGAGACCATCCCTGTCTCAATAACTAGGGAGACTCGGCGAGAATTGCGTTACCTCCAAAGCTCCTTCTTGTCTTGGAAGGGATGTATCACAAGCTCACCGCGTCCACCTCGGACCCGGGACGTTGCCATACTGCCGTGGCACGAAGCTAATCCACCAAACCTATCCCTAATTCCATGATCTTAGTAATACCTCTCGAGGTGTCTCTGGGCCCCACGACCTCGACTACCTGGCCGACGCTTGTTTGAGGCTGCGCGTTAGTCGGAATGAAAGTGCTACTGTCGCGGAGTCCAAGGCTCTAGAATCGAATCGAATACATAATATTGGTCCCGTTCCTTCACGGCGGCCCCTCACTACCCCGATCCTCTTAGCCTTGATGATGAAACTAGTGGGTCGCGATACACGCCACAACTTGGAGTTCCGACGCACTGAACGTCGAAAAAATATTAGTAGAAACTTACTAAAATACAAAATATATCACGAACAGAGGCCTAGGCTGTTGCAGTCGGTCTGTACTTGTCAATTATAGATTGTCCAAACTTCTCCATAAACGTCCTGCGCAACTCCTCTCCCATCGCAACCTCCTTCTCTATCCGAGGATCCCTAGCACACCATTGCCTGTAATCCAAGAACACAGGGCGATACCGAGGGGGAAGCGCAACTTCATTCTCCACATCATCTCCATAATTACGCCTAGGTGTGGATTTACCCCTTGTCCGTGACCCTGGTGTCCGTTTCGGGGTAGACGGCGCAGTCCGGTTTCGACGTGGTGTGGTTGGAGTAGTGGTGGCCGGCATAGTAATCGGGATGACAGACGGCGAATCGACTTGCATGGGATTTTCGTCGTCGTCAGGTAACTGATCCGGTGTCCATTGTGATGAGGCCCGAGATCGAGACCTGGTCCTTACTGTGGTTGGAACCTCCTCTGACCGAAGTTTGGGCATGGGCGTAACTGTCGCAGCCACCTCGTCAGCGAATAGCCGTACTCGCTGCTTGCTCGGTGTCTCCATAGTCTCTTCTCCAGAAGTCTCCCCTTCATCAACCTCGGGGACAGACTTCATGAATGCTACGCGTTTCGAAGGGGTATTCTGCTCGACCCCGTCCAGTGCTGAGAGCTTCCGTTTCAAGGCTGACTTGCTTGGCGACTTCGAAACTGAACGGGATGTCGAGGAATTGCCAGGGTGGGTTTTTGAAGGGGTGGGGTTTGCGGAGGATGTTGGAGTGTGGTTCTTCAAGAGGGCCTGTCGGTCCCGTCGAATTTGGGCTTTGATATGTGAACATGCTGCGGTCATGGTCCTCGTAAGATCATCGAAAGTTTCGTCAGGGAGTTCAAACTTCAGCTTGACCATTTCCGGCCCTACAAGCTGAGACTTGATGGTAATGATATGAAAGGTTTGAGTCCGAACGTGGTCATCATCACATGGCAACCGAGCAACGTACCTTGGAGGCTTCGCAGACCCAAGCAAACACCGCACACCTGAGGAGTGTTACGTTCTTGACCGCCTTCAAATCCGAGCCACGCAATTCTCCGCTACCGAGTAACGCAGCTTCAGCGCTCTCGAACCACCCAAGCAACACCGACTGGTAGTGTCGGAGCTTGAACACCTGCATCAGTTCCACGTAGGTCACAGCATCGCCATCGTATTCTTCAGTGCCAGATTCGAGTGGTTCGATCTCCACGAGGTCTTGAACAATTCCCAGTATCTTCTTGAACATCACCGGTCGAACGCAGGAAGCACTCGCAGCAGTTTTGTAGTCGACATCGCTCGAGTTAAGACTGCAATAAGATTCAACCATTTGTCCACGAGAGTGCATGCGGCTGGCACGAACGTACTGAACACAAGCCAAGTAAGCAGCAATCGCAGGAACACCTATTACACCCGCTCCGAGTTCGTGGCCGGATCCGGGTGCAGTCTTGGCGTGGATTTGCCTGTAAATTTGTCTCGCCAGATCAAACGCCTCCGGGTCGAGCTGGAACCGTTTGAGTTGAGCGTCTACGAGGTGTGCCATCTCAAGAGGTGGGCAGAACGGCAGCGAGGGACAAGAAGCGGATGGGGTAATGTGGACACGATCGGACGCGTGAACCAGTGGTTTAGGGCAGGTCATTTCGCGTTATGTGCCGGACTTGACAATAAAGCGGTCTCAATACTTCCAACTGAGTACCTCATCACCAATCACAACTTCTAGCCGTCTGGCACAGTCCCCCTAACTGTTTTAGTTCCTTCGAACATGCCTCTGTACTATCTCGGAAGACCAGGATGGAAGTCATAAGATGGAATCCCGTCTCGCCCCTCAGCCTTGCGACCTCTTGTATTCGGTCGGTGGTGTGGTAGTGGTACCGTACCTAGTTTGGGCGAATCACGGGCGTGCCGATGGTGGGCGCCATCGTTTGCAAGGCAATATGGCATCAGAGAAAACGGTAAGATCGCAATTGGCTTCAGGGTCTTGGCCACGAGTATTGCTTGACAGGGAGAGAGATAAGTAACCTGGTCTGCACCCGTGATCGGTCTACTTAATTCCCCCCAGGATCAGGCGAAAGCTACACCGGGTATGCCACATGTGCCCGGGGGGCATGTACGACAACAAACGGTTCCAATACGGTGAATATGACAAAGACCGGCGGTCAAACTGATTCTGTTCTGGGGATGAAGTCCTCCAGATGGAAGTGCGCATATACTCAGTCCCTTGCTGGGATGATGTCCAAAGGGTGATGAACCTGGCCGGTGGTGTACAATTGAGCGCTCGAGTGATCACCCTGTCACTTCCTCATTTATTGGTTTGACTCCCACTGGGACCAGCGCAGCTTGTTGGGGTGTTCCCCATTTCTCTGGGTTCTCCCCCGGCCCGACGTCCTGTATTTTAAACAGTCCAACAGAACTAGAGCCAGTGCATGAGCCCTCTCTCCTCTGCCCGCCATGCATCAGAAGGGGATCGAGCTTTCTCAGACGGAACTTTTCCAGCGCCATGACCATTTCTCGTCGTGGGATGACCGTGCTCGCCTTTCCTACATGCGAGCCAAGGCTATCGGAAAACTGTACGGTGCGCGAATACCCGTTTGGCTTCTAGATCCGTCGTAAAGCATGACCGGTTGCAGACCTAACGGCTGAAGACATTCTCCACGTCTCTACGAGGTACTTGGAGTTCCACACCGATCTAATCCTACTCATGGATAGCTCGGTCTCGGCCCTATTGACCATACAATACAACCTTTACGCCGGAACCCTAGCAATGTTCGCTCCTGGGAGACCCGACGTCCAGGCTGCCTTGGACAAGGCCCTCCGCTTCGAAATACTGCGAGTCTTATGTTCCACCGCCTAGTGATCAGGTGCTTACACGGAATGACAGTGGGAACTACTTTTTGACGGAGCTCAATCACGGCCTAGACGCGATCAACCTCGAGACAACGGTTACTCTAAAACCAGATGGTTCCCTTGATTTGCATACTCCGCATAGAGGAGCAGGAAAGTTAGTTTCGGGGTCAGATTTGACAGATCGAGGGATCTCACCACGTCCTAAACTAGGTTCATGCCTCCTTCCATTCCCTGTGGAACTCCATCGGGTGGAGTCGTCTTCGCGCGTCTGCTAGTAAATGGGGAGGATCGAGGAGTAAAACCTTTCTTGGTCCCCATTCACGACGGACATTCGATGTACCCTGGGATCACGGCAAAGTATGTCTTCCCTCGGTTCACACCCGTTCGTTCACTTATTTGCGTTTCCCTGCTCATCATAGACGGTTAACCCCAAGTGGGTCATCGGGCCCCGTCAATCATGCCCTCACGTACTTCAACCACGTTAAGCTTCCACCCACAGCGCTGCTTGCCACACCGCACCGCGCGGAGAACCTCCGAGCCGAGTTCTTCCATAACATTTCGAGGGTGATCGTCGGCACACTGTCTATGGCCGCTCTCTATCCACCTTGCCTGCGCACCATTTCTTACATCGCTGGGAAGTACAGCTTAAGGCGGAAGGTCATCGACGCCTCTACCGGGCTTCCAAGGCCAATTATCAGCTTCAGCACTCAGTATATCCCAGTGATGACTGCAGTGGCGGATGCGTTCATTTCAATCCCCTTCCTTAGTAGCATCCACGCCGCGTTTAAGGACCTCGAGTTCGGGCATCCAATGAAACACTTCTTGGCAGCCGTCGCGAAGGTCACACTGTCTGGACACGCCATAAAAAACGTGATGGCTCTTGGAGACCGGTGTGGTGCTCAGGGGATGCTGCGTGTCAATCAGCTCGAGGGCCTCATCGTACGCATGAAGCTTCTATCTGTCAGTTGGTCTCAAATTCAATCCTTGATTTAGGGATACGTCCGTAGTTCCAGTATTGCAGAAGGGGATATCGTAGGAATCTCTGTCAGATTTGCTATTGACCTGATTTTGGGAAGGATTACACAACCCCACTCCAACAACCCCAAGAGCCGGTTGGCGTGTCACGAAGCTGCTATTATCTCTCAAGTCAGGTCGCACCTCGACAGGGACCAAGGACCTTCGAAGGAAAAATCAGGTTATCATCGAAAGCGTCATATTGAAGTAACAATTCTCCCGCTCTGCGTTCCTCTGATTCAGGCAATTGGACACCGTATGGCCTACGATGCCGCCATAGAAGCCTCCGTCGACCCGGCACTCATCGACATCTACCTTTCGTCTGTCATCCTCTCTGACCCTGCTTGGTACTCCGAGTCAGACGACCCCGCAGTCCACCTATCAAGATCTGAGCAGCTGGAGATGCAGTTAGATGCGTGTACCAAGGGTGTGGTGAGGCTGGAGGAATGGTTGGACAAGTTGGAGGTCGAGCCTTATGTTCTTGCGCCGATCATCAGCGAGGAGAGGTGGGACGCGCACGAGCAGACATTGGAGACCTTTGGACAGCCACAGGACCTGCCGAGGACCAAGCCGCACGATGGTGCTCATGTAAAGGGTCTAGGCACCGACGTGGCGACTGGGGAGTCTAACACACATCCGCTCCGTTCCTTCCGGCCTGGCCCAATGGCCCCAAAGCTCTGAGGAATGACCTAACATCTCAGAAACCCTTTTCTGCTGAAATCTGGTATTTTGTTTGGATACGATGCGGGTGTTGAGTTGGATAAGTGGCGGGGAACTTGTGGGAGGGAGATGGAGGTGTTTGTGGGACAGAAGTTGTGAATATTGGGAAGTACTTGGAGGTTTGTTGCCTGTATACGTGTATGTATTTTTTTCCGGAATTTGTGTCCAGGATCTTGGCAACTCTTAAAACCCATGATTTCGCCGCGAGACTATCGGGAGTTCGCGTCCGTGAAAAAATGTATTTATTCCCTTCTATGCACGACTCACCAGCGACCTTAGGCAAAGTTCCAAGCGTGGTGCTTGAACGTTGGGCGTCTGGAAGTGTGGTGGAACATAACGTCTTCGGTGCCCCTGTTGTCGAGGGACGGCACGTCCTCCCTCAACGCCTCACGCGTCTTCGCCCGCAGGTACAAGGGCCCAAGCCATTGATAGATGGATCCGAGTAAGCAGGTGACCCCCGAAACAGGGGAATCCGATGTACCACTTGCAGCTGTAGGAATGGTGATTGGGTGGGGTGAAACGTTCAAGCCGCAGGCACAGCGGACCGCAACATCACTGTAGAGTTGTCAGCTGGTCTTCTGAAACGTGGCCAGAAACTGACAGCAGACGCACAAGTTTGTTAGACAGCCTCGGTACCCCGAAACTCGATAGATCTTAATCTTCGCCAGTCCACCGCTCTTTCCAGCTGTTCCGTCGATTACAATAGCCGGGTAAATCGTCGAAGCCAGGGCCACTTGAGGATGATCAGCTCTTTTTATGAGGGTGTATGGCCAGATACGGAAGCGCTACCCCCGGTTGCGGCCTGCGGTGCGGGGGGAGGAAATCCGAGCCATCCACCGTCGCCAACACCGCATCTTGCGTCCAGCAGTCGTCGGCGTCCGTGTGAGCGTGCCGCGCCGGACGAGCGCGGGAGACAAGGCAGCGGCTCGCCGTGACCGCGGGTCTTGGTCCTAGTGAGATCCACCCGGTTTACAAGTAACCACCATCATGTTTTTCAACCTCTGGCCGTCGCCCGAAGAACCGCAGCCAGAAAAAGTCCCGCTACCGCTCCAAGCCTTGGATAGTTGTTCTGTGTGCGAATCACAGCGCAAGGTGAAGCTGTGCGCAAATTGTGGTGAGGTACGGGTCCCCGTGATTATATATCCCAGGCGGGGCGCATGCTTACGACAGTACTCCCCAGCGACTCTACTGCTCAAATCGATGTCAGAAAGCCGATTGGCCGACGCACAAGAAGGTCTGCGGTGAGTGAGATCACTGTCAATCGTCCAACAGGCTTAACCCCCTATTACTCGTTTCCAGGCCAGACCGATAGGATCGAACTGCGCTCCTTCTACCCCTTCCTTGCACTCATTATCGAACAATTCCACAATTCGGTCGCCCTCGAAGGACACCCCGCTCTCAACCGCTCAATCGTTGGCGGTCTAAAGCGACTCCACCAAGCTGACGGCACCGCCTGTACTGTGATTTCCCTAGGCGATTCCGTTTCCTTCGACGAATTGGTGAAAAAACCAGAAGCTTGGTGGCCCCAGTACCCCTCTGCGATCGACGCTCGCAGGCTACGAGACAGGATTACCCGTGAGGGCAACACCCTGTTAGTCAACACCGCAATTTGTGTCGCAATACTCGCCGAACTCTATACCACCACATCTGATGTCGACGCCAAGCGCCAGGATTGGCAATTCCACCACAGGACCAGGCTGACCGTGAGCTCATGCCCTATCGCTGACTTTGGTGTAATGGCCGGTTCCGTCACTGGACCTAATATTGGCCAACTGGCGTATTACGACACCCAGGCCAAGTCAACCACTTATGGACAAGACCCAAACGATCACTACTGGATCTATTTCACGACCATTCGCGGAGAAGTTCTCTATCTTGACTGTGGGCTCTATACCTTGAGCCCAGGACCTGTACTCAAGGCAGATCCCTACGTCGCTGATCACCTCACGGAAAGGTTCACACTTATCCCCGCTTTCCTCCGCGACTCCACGGCTCGTAAAACAATGCCCAACATCCATACTGAGCGCAGTCGTACCTCTGTACTGAAGAACACAGATATTGTGGCGGCGTTAATGCGGAACCAACGGGATTTCGAAAAGGAGAACGGCGAACTGTACTCTCAATTCATGCAAGGAATATCTGGAAAGGAGACCTCTGCTCGTGATAAACGTCTCATAACACCGTTCGTGCAAGTGACGCGTGCTCAGATACGCGCCAACCTACTCAATGGGAGATGGAAGGCTTACCCACCAGAACCAACCTTGGTTTCTGATATTTACGATCTCATCCGACCTCCTCAGCCCTCTGGCGTTAAGCAGGTTAATGCGGTATTCGCCGGCTGGCAAGAGGAGCTAAAGAGGATAGAGGAGAAAGAAGCGCGAGCTCGGAGAACCGGCACCAAGCAACATTGAGTCCACCCGTGGATGACCCCGACGGCCATTCCCCATCCTCCATTCCCGTTCCCTTCCCCTGCCCGGTCCGATTACGAATTCATCCCTATCTCCTTCCACGATCCCCGCATCCCCGCCGTTTTTACTCCCCCGGCCCCTATTCCTCTTGCCTCTACACACATCCCCCACCTGACCTACGGATCGCCTAGCAGACGCCTCCGGGCCGCGCGCGACCGCCTTCCCTGGAGCATATACACCAGGCTACCATATACAAGAGGTTTCTGTCAGCTCCCTCGCAGGCGTCAGCGCAACATCGCCGGTGGGTTTTGTCGCCCTCGCAAGCCCGCTCCTTCGGGTGACCCTATTCCCCCCTTACGATTCCGCGTAACGGAGCGCTGCGGTCCCCTTCGGCAAGGTGGTTCGATGTGTGCGAAGCGAGCATCAACAGGGTTCCGGAGAGTTGTAATATTACTAACTTATTCCTGTGGTACTTCACGGACTCATTCCAACAAGAATGCCTGCGAGCTGGACTCTTTCTCCGCCGTGACTAAACATGCGCTTGCGCCATTCAGTACCCACACTATAGACTTTGTTTTATCTTCGTTATTGGTATCGTCGCTGTGCTTATTTTAACACGAAACCAAGTGTTGAAATCCAGAATACACTCAAACTCGTGTCGGTTGGCTCCGACCCCGGGTTAAACCAGCAAGAGTTTTTACTCAAGATTAATTTTATCGTATCGTTGTGTGCGGGGGTTCCTGGGAGAATAATATACTCGCCGCTTAACTCTTGACACGAAACTGCCTCCTGGGCTTCCCCCGGTGATGTAAACTACACCCAGGGTAGAGGGAAAATCAACCGTTTCGTTGGGCTTGGGTCGACTCGGTGGCATCGAAGAGAGCAGTGGCGAGAGCTTCGCTATCACTTCCACAACTATGCAAGTAGGCAGACTTGAAGCGAGAAAGGCTGAAACAAGCCCGCCAATCGGTTCATGACGCTCATCCAATGACCGCACCTGAGACATGGTAAATTAAGAACATTGATCGCTACACTCGCCTGATTGTAGTCAACGAGAAACAAGGTGGGGCTGACCCCACCACTTCCTCCCAGAACAGACCCGACACCACGTGCATCGGTAGGAGATAGGTGATGGAGGTGGAAGACGATGTTCCAAGTTAAGTGTATTGAAAAATCCAGGGGGAGCTGCCCTGGTCTAGTCCGTGCCGAGTAAACGACACAATGTGGGGCAGTGGGGCAACCGCGAG
>Ga0307513_10001581_pt1 | contig 32666 bp, 35 predicted proteins | sample 15_EM_MG_FD_202174 | JGI IMG/M metagenome (GOLD analysis project Ga0307513, IMG submission 202174) | Populus trichocarpa ectomycorrhiza microbial communities from riparian zone in the Pacific Northwest, United States - 15_EM | ecosystem: Host-associated > Plants > Roots > Unclassified | place... | reverse complement strand
TAAGTAACGCAAAATCAGGACGCAACGTCGGATCGACGTCGCGTCCTGATTCGCGATTAGCGTTCGGGCGTCAGGTGCGTCAGACGCACAGGACGCATAGGACGCAGGGTATTATTTTTGCTGATGAACTGATATGATAAACATGTATCAGGAATACCAAATGCAACAAAAGTGAGAATTAGGGTCTAGGTATGAGTGTAATTTTGAGCATTATGGTAATATCGGGTGATTTTAATAGACAGGTAAACTAATTGTATTGAATTAAGGACTTTAAAGTATAAGCTAAATGTTGTTGATTAATGTTAAAACTTGTATTAATTCTACTGACTTAGCTCTTATAACTCCCTTTAATGTATATTATTAATAAATAATTTTATTTGAACATATTAGTTGCATTTAAATCAGAAAGCATTTATGTAGAATCCAAGAGGCAGCTTAGGCCATTATTCTCTTTTATTGACATACTATTTGCTTGATTGATGGTGATGCTATTTCAATTTCTTTGTCACAAAATGTTTCTTCCATTTTCTCAAAAGGTCATTGGTTGTTATGCAAACTAATAATGCTCCTAGCTCAAAATACGAAAAAGGCAAGTTTATCTCTTTTCCCTAAACTGCACCCAAATAGTAGATCTCTTGTTTGGGGATTGAAGTATCTTCAAGTATGGTTCCGGAAGACTAGAGGTAGACTGAGTTTTCACACCAAATCCGTGACAATTTTGGGGGTAACAGCAACCATAATGCTTGGGATTTGTCTTGGCACTATAGGTTAAAGATCCCAAATCATTATTCTAGCCTGTTAAATATAGAGTTTTTGAAATATGAATTAAGATGAATAAAGCCCAAGGGATATTAAAATAAAGCTTGTATCATAGTTACAATTACCAGAGGGTCTACTGAGAGGGAGATAAGAATAACATAGACTATAGAAGGAAAGAAAGCATTTAAGAAACATAATATTAAGACTTAAGAATCCGCTGGTGTAGGAAGAATAACAGGTAAAAACATGTTATGCCAAGACAAATCCCAAGCATTACGGTTGCCGTTACCCTCAAAATTGTCACGGATTTTATGTGAAAACTCAGTTTACTTCTAGTCTTCCGGAACCATAATAGAAAGAAAACCTTAACGATATAACCAGTTAATAGACAAATCATTTGAGAACCCCTATATTTCTATCAAACTTTCTATTTTCAAACTTCCTTGCTCTCTCTCTATTCTCTTCAATATTCTTAGCCTAGTCAGCTCACATTTTATACTATATTACCTATTCTATAATAGTGTAAGCCTATCTATCCTATCTACAAAAATTAGTTATATACACTTATGACTTCGATAAATACCACTCTCTTTCAAAACTCTTTTCAGTTCCTCCTCGTTCTTGTCAACTCTTTTCTCCTTCCCTTCCTTATCATTCCTTCTCTCAAAAGATATTTCCCAAATATCTTATCCATGGTGTATTCTTCAAGCGAAAAACCCCAAATTTTCAGCTAATATACCATAGCGCTAAATGGGGTCCAACATCAATAATATTGCAAAATACTCACCCCTTCACAGCCCTCATTTCGATTGACCAGATCAGATCCAGGCTATCACAGATGTCACTATGATCATAAGTTTGAACTTTTTGCGTCAAGGCTAGAAACTTCATAGTGCCCCGAATCAGTGCCTTCACATGGGGCATAGATTTCTCTACTCCGACCTTCACCCCTACAGTCGTGCAGGGATGTTCTAGTAACTGTGAGACGATTGTTGCCAAGCAACTATACGAAAACGTACCAGACACAAGTACCGGTAGACTACAATAACCGACAAAGCCAGATGCGGCAGACCTCCTGACCACTCCAAAAGAAGGAGCGCGTAACAGCGCATAAGGCGCGCAGATCCGCCCACCGTCAGCAACCGAGCGGAGTCGCAAAAGTGGACGAAGCGACATACGGCAAACTCTCTAAGCACATGAACTTGGAAAAACCCTATTTCGCCTGCGCGCACTGGCCCCGAGTATCCGCCCACGAATCACATTCCTACATTGGAAGCGCACAAACGCCATCATGCGCGCCTTGGGGCAAACTCAGGTGGACTGTGCCACCTCCTCCCGTGCACCACGGCTTTCAGCAACAGAATTTACGAAATGACACGAGGTTAGGTATTGGAAGTTAGGCCGGCAATCGTACGAGTTACAAAGTACCGTAGATTAGAGTCGCTATCACGCGTCACTAAACGGCAGAAAGAGAGGGGGGGGTCGGAGAGAGAGAAAGCCGATTCTAATTGCCACGGTTTAGCGCGCCCTTGCATCATTCCTGACGCTCAAATTTAGTCATCATGCACGGTCGCTGTCGTTGAACAAGCCGGCTATCGTAATCAGCGCAGGTCAGTCGATGACACAGCAATATACAGCAAATTCACTCAACATACCCCCTAAGCTGGACTCTCCTAGTTAGCTAGCTAGCTAGACATCCATAAGGTCGAACTCTCACCTTCCAGCCAATCCCTAAGAGCATCCACTCCAATCCGATTACGGTAGGGGGTCTGTCACTCTTTCCCCCCTTCCTTTCTGAAGCATCGCATAACCCCGTCCGCCCCGTGCCGGAGATCATGAATCACCCACAGAGCTAAGGGCCTCATCATGGCAAAACAAATTTATGAGAGAGAGGGAGAGTGAATACCGGGAACACAGACCCTAGCGCCCTAAAGAAAGAAATAGATACACCCCGTGGGTGAAGCCAGGTTCATAAATTATCACTCGTGTATTGAAGTGAGTGCCTGTTCGGCAGGCAAAGGGGGAAAGAGAAAATACGGAAACGCTCGGATACGGCCAAGGTTGGGCGAATGAACCAAGATCGGTTGGGGGGGATAATAGTCAATGGTTCGATAGACAACGCACCGTTTCACCAGCTGTCCCCCCATGGATGTACGCACTGTGCACCACGCACCCAAATCACTCTGTGAGCGGAGCATGCGGGAGGGGTGGAGGGAGGGAGGGAGGAGGCTGAGGAAATCAAGGTGGATGTAGGATGGGTTCGCACCACGATGTGCGGAGCTCCCTTATGGTTATCCAGGAAACCTTTTTTTTCTGGTGGTGAGGGTGATGGTGGTGGTGGTGGAGGGTTGAGGACATACGGCTGAAGATTCCCTCAGTTTTTCATTTGATGCCGCATGCTTGCATGCCCATATTATCGTCTATAGGTTAGCACGGTCCTCGGAGTCATGATGAGTGGAATTTCCCGTCCTGGGGTGGTTCTGTGCCGATAAAATGGGTCACCGGTGCTAGAGCAAACACTTCCGAAGGGGGGCTAATGATAAGGGAAACGCACCCGCGGAAGAGGGAAAAAGAAAGAAAGATCGGTTGAGGAAATATTTCTCTGCTCTATTTCTTTAAACGCAGTACCCGCTCGGCAAAAATCGGTACTGTATCTACCCCTCCCTCCATTGTCATACGTTATCGGTGCGCACAACCATTTAGAGACTGCGGATAACGGGACTGTGGGTCGTTTATTTTTCATCCGATGGGGTACCGGGTGAATAATTTTACAATCGCCCTAGCATAGCCCACACACAACCTTGTCACAGCCGGTGAAGCAGACCAATGGCGCGGTAATCTTGTACTCTCGGATCAAAGTGCATTAAGGCCTCGCCTAGTCGCTTTGGGCCGAGAGGGAATGATATGACGTAGGTCTCACTACCCCTGCCCCCGGGGAGGGGAGGGTAGGGTGTTATGACTAGACACGGTATCCAATGAGAGTTTGTCGAGTTAAGTCAAGGAGGGGGAACATTCCACACTTCGATGAGGGGTTAATAGCAAGATCTGCATGTCTTAAGTCACGGATTGTAGGGCCGGTCATGAGATTTGACTAATGAGTCTTTCATTACTATTGTGTCTTACTAAGTAGGAAAGTTAGCCTGTCCCCGATCAGCGGATCCTGGAACATTTGCGTCTCACAAATCCTTCCTTCTCCTGTCTAGAGTACGGTAGTCGAGTAGACTATACAATACGATAACCTACATGGACTGATGAACGGAAGAAAAAAATCTTCACACCCAGGAGCGATCCGGTCTATCGGAGGATGGCGACACAGGACGGCCCTGAACACAAGGTTTTTTTTGATTATTATTTTTGAGCACCCGATCAGGAAGAGGAATAGGGCGATAGTAAACCACTTGAGCACCGAGTACAAGGGATGGATAACCCCACTAGTTCAATGAAGCAATCGTGAAAATCGCTCCCCTATCACCAGTAAAGTTGTCATGCCCAAGCTCGCTATCCCGAGAACAGACTTACACCACACCCACCATATTTCCCATCCGTCCGCCCTATCCATTCGATCAGGACCCAGTGTGCCTGCCTATCCTATCCTATCCAACAAAGTTCCATAACCCAATCCAAAACCCAAGAAACGGAGGAAAAGAAGTGAGGAAAGAAAAACACGGCTTCACCACTTACAGCAATGCAGAAACCACAGGGAAAACATCACCCCACATCCAGCTGGACAGTATGCAACCCAGTGCCATGCAGTCCACTGGGTTCCCCACAAAGCTGCTCACGGCCAAGTGACACAACTCCCAGGGAAACCAGCGATCCAGCCATTTCGCCAACCACTCGATCCCTGCCCCGACGAAACAAGAAATCACAGCAAAGGAGAAGAAAAAGAAAACACCCTATTCCCACCCCCTTCAAGGTCGCTTCGAGGAAGGAAGAAAGAAAAATACCTCCCTATCGTGACCCGCCAAATCGCACTTTACTACACTGTGGAGTAGCCAAAATCCCTTCCAAAGTCGGCAAGGCACCATCCTCCCCTCCTCTCTACTACTACTGTCGCGACAGCCTTGACTATGCAATTTCGGCCAAAGTGAGCGCTAGCGATAGATTTGCGATATGTGCTGTAAAGTAAAATAAAAAGGCGCAAAGTACACTAGGTGGTAGGGGATTAGTACCCAGCCGTGATTCGCGAGCGCACCGGGGTCTAATCGGGCGAAGCTTGGACCCAGTCAATAGGGGGCCCCGGTGGAATATTCCCAACGAAGTAGCTGTCCCACAGAAAGCACCCCCTTGCATGAGTGATAGAGGACGAATCCGGAGGACTACATCGCAAGGCTGAAGTTCATAAAGTATCACTCGGAGTGCTAGGGGGTTCGGTGCAGGGGACGGGATCGTTTTGCGGGGGTGGATGGGGTAAGGGCAACATTTGTGTGTGTGAGGGAGGGGTGCGAACAAAGAAAAGGGCCGCTTGGATGAATGAACGAATGAGGAAGAGAGGTGAGGTTTTTCTCGTGGGTACTTTTGTCAAGGTCGAAAAACATCGCAATGCCTCGGGTATCATAGGTGGTGCCCCTCTGGGCACAAATTGCCCTGTATTGCCTTGCTCCCTCTTCCACTTTCCTCATGAGTCGATCGGACTGCGAGGCCCCAGCCGCGCTAGCGAGTACCAATTTCCCCCTCTCCTGCTCTCCTAGCGTCACTCTCGCTTCGGGCGTTTGGGTGGCCTGAATTGACTTATGGTGTTCAGCCACTTGCTCACACTCACATCCGTTGGTACTTGGGCAGGTACCTTCTTTCTCTCTTTCTACACTTTTCCCGCACTGACACAAAAATAAAAATAAAAAGCAATAAATAGCATGTCCATACCGGTCACGCTCGCTTGCTGGAGATTTTAGCGGCCCCCATCTCTTTTGAACGAACTTCTGGTTGGCTAAGTATGCGCGTTTAAGGCCCTACCAGGATAGCCGCCCGTATTGTCGCCTTGTTCCTTTAACTTACCCCCAGCTTAGGCCCCCGAACTTAGAATCGTTCGATCGGGGGGGGGGTTTATATATATATATTTAATTTCATCTTATCTTGATATTTTCCCAATAGGAGCTTACGCTCATGCGATGGACCCGACCGGCTTGTTCAGATTGGATTGGTTCGGTTCTATTTGGTATTCTTCAAGGGGACTAAATGAAAGAATAGCTTCGTTTGCCAAGGGTTAATATAAAATATATTTCTTTCTTTCTTTCCACGAGGATGGGAGGGATACACTACTAGGCCGGCCTTATGACGACCCATTTCAAATGGCATAAAAAAGGTATTTGTCGACGGGTGACGTGCGAGAACGAACAGGAGGAGGAGGAGGAGGAGGGCTCTTGTATTGTAATCCTTAGCATCATAATATGAGAACACGCTTGTCAGCCAGAATACCAACAACCAGCAGGCTTACTGATCGCCTCGTATATACATCGAAGCCCCACTCCATGCCTGTCCTGGTAACTAAACAAAAAACGCCAAATACTACAAGAGTTTATTTTTGCGAGGTGTAACGCAGCGTAACATAACGTAACCAAAGATGCGCGATGTATAACGCGCATGCATGGTTGTCTAAGCGCCTTAACGCTCAGGGAGGTATCCGGGAAGACGGTTCTCCCGGCGTAGGTTGCGCTCCTGCTTGGTGCGCGGGGTGCTTGCGGGGAATTGCAAGGGGGAGAGAGTACGGCGCGAGAAGGTTAGAAGGTGAGAAGGGCGAGTCTGCCGCCTTTGTTCACGCTATCATGAAATTCATTACCAAGGCAAGCAGGGGCCACAACTCAGATCCGCAACTCTTCAAGATTCATTGTATAGATACCGTATAATCTGGCAAAAGTTGGACTGGAGCTAAAGAGAAAACAAAGGCAACCGAGCCAACAGGAGAGCGCGAAGAAGGCGAATTCGCCACAGTTTAAACATATAGACCACGGTGTTGGACAGGTTCAAGAAAATCCTCAGTGGCGTCAATCCGCCTTTTGCCAGATTATACGGTACCGTAGCCTTTGGCGCGAGAGTCATGGTTGGGGTTTTGGCCATGATTGGTGAGCTGTTCGTGGCCAGTGGTGCCAGGCGCGAACAAAGGTGGCGGACTCACCCTTCTCACCTCCTCGCACTATGCCGATATCTTGTTACAGTGAATGACATCTGCTGGGGAAGTTAAATTAACACGGAATTGGCTGCGAGATTCCATTTGAAGGCGAAATAAGCGAGGGATCAGAGCTTATAGCATCTGTGGAGGGGGCCCCGATGACCCGGAGGTTCGAGATCCGAACTTGGATTTGGGGATGGGGTATGCCAGCCGTCTCCCCAGCATGAAGGTGCCTACTATCAAACGATTCAGGAAATACTGGCTATTGGTATGGCTTCCCGGTGCACGGCGGACGGATTGTTGTAGTTTGTGGGGGTTGGAGTGGTCTTACGTGCTGTGCCCACTGGTACGTTGTGGTACCAATACCATGAGGTAGACCGCGTAACCGGACGAGACCAGGCAGATCAGGGCGAACGTGTACAAGCACCAGCACCGTACCATACAGCATCACACCGGTACCTCACAAACAGTAAACCGCGGATATTGTAACAACGCCCTACGAGTGAACCCCCATCCCATCAGAAGTCATCCGGCAGTCCAGTCAGGTTAACCGCAGACGAACCGCAGTACCGGGGCTGGGGTAAGAGAGGAGAAGGAGGCGTCAGTGCAGTACGAGTACATAATACCGGTGGCAAAGCCGCTGAAGGCTGGCCCGACGTTTCTCCACCTTCAAAAAAAAAAAGGAGAAGCGAGATTGCCCCCTTGTTTAGCTACACTCGCCAGATCTTGGCCAGCAAAAGGCTGGACAAGCAATCGTGCGCCCACCCCCTAAGTATGACAAATACTTGGGTAGTGCTAAACGAGCACCCATAATGAATGCACAACAAGAACTCCATTACATACCGGTACCAATACAGTGTATCACCGTCAATTCCAGCTAGCGCAGCACAAAGGCCTCAAGAAAGAAAGGAAGGAAGAAAAACCATTCCGAATCCCGGGCCGATTCCAAATGATGCCTCTTCTATATATCGAGTTGGGATGCTGTATCATAGCACGCCCTACCCACTGCTCGTATGTACCCGCAGGTCAATAGGCAAACTCTAAAAGCGCCATTAGACTAGAACCTAACCCCAGAAACACTCCCACCGGAAGTACCCGGCCCGAGAATGATGGCTTCGCCGTCATATCACGGCACAGGCTGTCGGAACTGAACTGCTGGCTTGACCTGGTGGGTGCGGCACGGTACCGATGAGAAATCGTGGTGCCGTAACGCCTATTTTGGGATAGGGCTGAAGCCCCCCCTTTTTTTTTCCCTTTCCCCTTCTTCTTCGCTCCACCACTTCGCAAGTTCTGCACACTACGATAATATCATAATATGATACAATGGACCGCAGCAGAATCTCGTTCGTGTTGCTTTTTCGACAAAAGAACAAGAAGGGGGGACGCCTCGGCTGTGGGCGAGCAAGCAAGCCAGCCTGAAGCGCACCCACCCATTCATCCCCGCACAGACAGAAGATGAACAATCCATCCCTTCCTCACAATGCCTTTTACTCGAGCGGCGTTACTACTACTAGTACCGAGTGCCGACATTTTGCTTTTCTTTTCTTCTTCTTCTCCCCCTTTGTGGAAAATCCTCTCGCACAATTTGAGGCTCGGATGCCCTACCGATGCCACCTCCTTTCCTTTCCTTTCCTTTCCCTCCCCTCCCATCCCCTTTCTCACTGGACCGTGGAACAATCGGTGGACCACGTGAGCCTGCCGGTGTGCATAGCAAAGTGAAGCTACGCTATGATACCGTGCTTATCAGATTCGCTGTGGCAATTATGGGCAGAAGTGCGTGATGTAAACGCAAGCGACCACAACTCTTCACCCTGGAGGGGGTCTTCCCCCCCCCTTCCCTGGTAGAATATGGTGCGGTACAGTTGAAACATGGTTACTTGAGTTGATATGCTCTGTCACTTTTTTTCTTTCTTTCCCCACCCACACCTCTCTCTCTACATTCATACCGTTACTGGCATGTGGTATACGCGCAACGACGCATGGCGGTTCCGGGGGGGGGGGGGTTTTCACAAAGGAAGAAGGATTGGTAACTAGCCGGGGGTTTGGCTAGGAAGTGAAGTTCCAGTTAGGTAGCCGTTTATCACAGGTCGCTTTGTTCTTGTGTCTGTCTGAGATTGATTGGAATTTGACTACCGGCGCCCTATTACTCGAGTAGCTGTTCTCTCTCATGTCGTGCTGGGATTTCCTGTTGCCATTTTTGTCTCCCGCGCGGAAGAGGAGGGAAGGGAATAGTCCAGTCCAGGTGAAATGGAACTGAGCGGGTGGGCGAGACGAGGTTGACTAATTAGTGGAATAACTGCCTCATTCTGCGTTGCGCTGCCAGTACCGGTAACTGGTATCTCGAAAATTTGACTGCACTTACTTTGCACGAGTACCAGTTACCATGGCTATATTAGAAAAGGCAACACACGAACCTTAGGAAGAATCCATAGACTTGCGGTAGTTTAGCTTCTATGATGTAAGAATTAGATTACGCTTTAGTTTTCTAGTGGCTTCCCTGTCCAGTCCATCTTGTTTGTGACGCTTGCTCTTGGGATTTATTATAGAAGCTTTGACTTGTCGTAGATTTTCGACAGCCACGATACCACTCGCAAACCGGTAGAATTGTTATCATATATCGACGAAGAATCGATCGGGAAAACCACCCCCATCCATAATCTAAAATTCCGGAAATAGCCTCTGCTAGTCGAGCAAATGGAAGAGGAGGCGGAGGTGGAGGGAACAAATTCTTTGTACCGGAGGAACATGGAGTGGTTCGGGACCGGATCGAATCCAATAAACTTTGTATGATACCCGCACCTGAGGCACTAGTATGTAGTGAGTCCTATCCAAGCCTAACTTTACACCTAACTTTGATTGGCAAGTCGACGGATTCTGAATTCTTCGGCAACGGGGGGGTTGTGGATTCGAGTAGACTATCATATCATACTAGAGTGCACTAGTCTGCTGGGGTGAACTATGATAACCTTTGCCCTCGTCTGCCCGCATCTGCAGTGCTAGAACGGCGCGCTAGCGTTATGGAGGAGGAGGAGGAGGAGGAAAGGTATCACAGGAACAATCAGCAGGAAAGGTTTATGATACACTTCTTATCGGGCGGGTCCCGGAGGCTAATGCAGCCTTAGAAAACGTCCAGCGCCATTAGAACTTTCAGTGCCGGTGACTTGCTAGCCTAGTTGCCGACTACAAGTAACTTACCAGGCTGTGTGTGTGTGTGTATGTGTATTAGGCTATCATAATATGATATTGGTTCTTGTCGTGAATTCGCATTCTTCCATTCATTCTTGGCTTATCACGGCGTTATCACTACCGTAGAAGCTTCTTCTTCTTCTTCTATTGTGCGTCAAGTCTTTGTCCGTTCCAACAGTTGCAGTACAATGGACCAGATTTTTTCCTTTTCTTTCCTTTATTTATTAATCATTGATAGCCATTTATTTATTTATTTATTTATTTACTTGGTTCCCGCATGAACCGACTTTAGCGGAACCGCCGTTAAAGGCTGTGAGAACTTGACCACTTTGCGGTACTCGTCTACTCGAGCACACCCACCGCGTGCAGATCACAAATCTTCTGGTTTTGGGGAAGCCCACCGCGCGCACACACGCACACCAATCCAGTTATGATATTTGCCCAAGGCTCGCGGCTGAGGAATTTTTATTATTATAATTTTTTGTTGAGGATGGAATGAATAAAATAAAATAAAATAAATCCGCGAGAGGAGCCCCACACAGCCCATGGGAGGTAGATCAGGATCAGTGGCATCCCTCCATTCATCTGTTCATCCGCCCCACAACCACAACTATGAACCAGCCGGCATCAAAAAGGCGCCATCCATCCATCCATCGAGCGATTAATCATCCCTTCCCTTCCCTCCCCTCCCCTACCCCCCAAACTCATCCGTCCATCCGTCCACTCACGCATCAACGATATATCCGCCGCTCGTAGCAGATACACACACGCACATACGCCCTACAAAATAAATACCCACTCGCTCGATCCGGAACCCACATCGGGCGCGGCGTCAGGCGGATATCTTCCGGAAACTATGATACTCGTAAAACTTTGCTGCGTGTGCTCGCCCTTCACCTCAACTTCCTTGCTCCTTCCTTGTTCATGCAAGGTATTGCCGAGGAGGGAGGGTTGTTAACATATCATACCTTGGGAATGGTACGGTAAAAACATGAATGGTTCGGTTTTTGGAAAAAAAAGAAAGAAAGAAAGAAAAAAGTACCGGTATATACGGTAGTTTTGATGAAATAAAAGTTTATAGAAATGGTGATAATAATATAGGAAAAAACGAGATCGTGATGATAATATATTCTAGAAAGGGTTGGAAGTTATTATTTTATAAATCGGTTTGGATTATCCGAGGCCCGAGGGTGGTGGGGGGCGATGGATTGTTATCATATGGGACCGGTACTTGTTAGTATGATGGTAATGATGAGATTGAGGTCGCCTTTTTTTTATACTTTCTAGTTGCATCACCATCGCTAAAAAGGGAGCGACGACTTCAACCCGGCGGCGTGGGTGCCCTGTATCTCGGCAGATTGGAGAGGAGAAGCAGAAGAAGAAGGAGAAGGAGAAGGAAGAGGAGGCTCTAATGATGGTTATTTTCGTCCTTCTTGGAGCTTTACTGGCGGTTAGGCCATTGCTAGCCTTAACTGTGGTAATTGGGCAGGTAGGCAGGTTCACTAAACCAAACGGTCTATTGAGTGCGCGAGTAAGGAGAGAATCAGACGCAACTCCCGAGCGGAAATCGTTCCTCGAGTTTTTCCCGGAAGAGGGCGAGAGGGAGAAAGGGGGAGAGAGGTGATGGTGGGGAGGTATGTACTCGAAGACTGTACCGTATTGTAAGGTTAGCGGTCGGTAGTGACAGAGTAAATTCCGCCTGAAGCAGATGATGCATGAGGGGGGATTTTGATTCGTGGTTGTGGTGAACCTTTCCTGTTTCCATTCCATTTTTTTACTGATTTTTGGCTTTTGATCCAATGGTCCTTGTCAAATAGAGATACCCGAATTGTTACCAGAGCTGGTGGAGGGGGGGTGGGTTGCAGTGGGTGTAGGCGGAGGACCCACCCTCCCTTGATACGAATGCCGGTTGATTGATTGACTGGTTGAAATGGGGGTATGCGGATCGTGCCTGAGGGGGAAAATATGGGAAGGCAGAAAGAAGGGAACTAATCAATTCGCCAGGTGCACAAATAAACCTAAGCGCTTGCCGAATCAGACATCACAGTGGCTCTCCTACCTTGACTCGGCTCTCCACATCTCGGTTATTCCGCCTGTTAACATCACAAAGACTCTTCTTTGAAGATGATGTCCGGATCAGATCGAAAAGGAATCGCTGAGGGGTTTCACCTATTGAGGTGTTTCGTCTGTCGTCCCTTCCTCTTTCGTGGGGTTGGTAATTGTCCTATCACAACAATACTTGTTTTGTATGATATTATGTGGGCACGTACCAGTAGTAGTGGGACTAGTCGCGGGTGATGCGGGCTGAGAGCCCAAAATAGCGAGCAAGGACCATCCCTCAAACGCAGGAATTGGATCACAAGAACACTGCCCTGCGGCACCATCGCGGCGCACCCTATGAGCACGATATCGCACACTACCGAACGTACCAGCACAACTTGCGAAAGGCTTCAGATTTATTAAACTCCCCCCAAACGGCGTAAGGACTAAAGTAGGTGTTTGTCCTCTGATATTAGTTTCTCGTTACGACGTGGTGTTTTTTATTTTTTTATTTTTATATTCAGCCCCCTCATTTTTTCGAGACTTTCAGGACACCTTACATGAATTCATATTTCTCACTCATCCTGCTGAGTATCGACCGGTATCAAGCTAATTTATTACGGTGCGGGGGGGGGGGGGGGTCCAGAGTTGGGGAGGGTGGCCGATATCCATTATAGTCGAGTATGGTATAGGTACAAGAAACGGAGGAAGCAAGTGAGGGAGATGACAGAAGAAAGGGAAGGAAGGAGGTAAGGTCGTATGGTGGTAGCGCAGGATGGACGAGGCACAGCATATCATACCGCATCTCATAATATTTCGTACATCTCGCCATGCATACCGGTGTCCATATTCGAGTGGCTGACGTGACAGCCGACTCGCGCTGCGGCGAGTAAAACAAAAGAAAACAACCGGAAGATATATCCAGTAACGGCGTCACTCCTCTGGTGTTGCGATTAGATGGCGAGCGAGAGAAGCTGAAAATCCGCCAATCCCTATTGGTTCGGTATGGCTCGCGTCTTCCAGTCCTCTTTTTGGAAAGAAAGAAAGATATGTTTTTCCCCTTCTCTTTCTTTTATCCTCCCTTTCACAAGATCAAAAATTCCCGATTTCCCTGATGAATTACGGTCCCCCCCTTTCCATCAACACATTCTCTCTCGCTCCTTGCTCTCCCCGCATCTGCCGCCGCGTCCGCCATCCATTCAAGAGAGAAAAGGGTACGGTGCCGTACTGGGCAATGAAAATAAAATAAACCGCGCAAGGTTAAAGGGAAAAAAGGGAAAGGAAAGGAAAGAAAGAAAAAAAGAGTGAGAAAATAGTAAGCGAATAACCATCAGCATCATACTCAGCTCGGATAGGAGCCTTTTTCTGTCTCTTATTGCCTTTCGCGCAGCGCCAATGCGCATCGGGTATTTGGCCTTACATGGGTCACCTTATTCCATTTTGCCAAGAGAAATAGTGGAATTCGGGTGGGGGGAAATGAAATATGAAACGTTTTTGGCGCGAAGTGGACGGATCGGGATATCCCAGACCCCAGCCGCGTTTGGCGCACAAGAAGTATTATGGAATTTTCCACGAAGGCAGGAGCAGAGAAAAATAAGGAATGAAATAGGGAAAACGAGAAGGGAGAAAAGAAAAGAAAAAAAAAGGTGAGTAGCGGAAGGCAAAATGGACCTGAATGTGGCAGCCAGACACATATACGGTGTTGGAGTCACACGCTCGCATTTGCCTTTTTTTTTCCTTCTTTTTCTTCTTCTCCGGGTTGAAGTTTATTTGGTTTTATCGTGTTTCTTAATGGCAGGACAAAAAATAAATAAAAGGAATGAAACAAGAGAAAAAGCGTCCGGTTCTTTGGCGACTGATCCTCCGCCCTACCGTTTTGGTGAAATTCTTGGCCTCTCCAAAATGTTTGCTTTCATTTGTTGAATGCATGGTAATGTATGATATGATACTCTGTTCTTTAGGGGGGGGGGGGTTGTTTGAGGGGTTCGGTTTGGGGGGTTTTCGCTTTCTTCGCCTACCGGCAGTATCAGGTTAGTGTGACTTGGTGCGGTAACATGTACGTATGATGGCGGTGTCGTAAACCATTGATGTATCGATCGCTGAGAGGGTTACTCTTTGCAGCATGACCCGTTTACGGTAGGCACTGTTTATACTCGCACAGTGCTACCGTATGATAGTGCCTTAGTTGAAGCCTATATACGGAATCCGTATTGTTCTTGACCTGTTTCCTCTTTTTTTCTTTTTTGGGGTGCTGAACACAAGAATAACACAATGTAACCGGTGGAATAACCGTACCCATAGTACGGTTCATAGGGCAAGGAGAGGGTTGTTGTGAGACTCACTGACTGGTCTACCGTATTCCTCCTACCCAAGAAAGGCACAAAAGACATGGAGCAGGAGAGGCACAACAGAGATCAGAGGAAGGAGAGTGCCGGTGCAACAGGGTACGGCATCAGATAATATTCCCTTGGTCCATGCTTTTTCGCCATTTCCCTGGAGTAAGGATTACCATACTGGGCTCCGGAGGTATGTATGGTGGGCGTTTTGGTTTTCTGTGGTGGCTCTGCCTCGGAGCTAGGCCGGGCTTGGGAGACTAAGGATCAGGATCAGAATCAGGCTCACGCTTTGCGCTGAGTCCCGCCACTGTACCGCGGAGCCGGAAAATTGCAAATTCTGCTGGTCCACCGCCTCACCTCTTGCGTCTTGCCTTTCTCTCCTCCAATACCAATACCCGCCCTCAGCGTCTACACCGCTTCCACTTCTACACACTCACCACTTCTCCTCTGCTCTTCCTTCCTTCACCATCCGCCCTTTAAACCATTCACATCTATCCCCACAACTCCACACGCTCCCTTATCCATCCCCCCCCCAATTCACTCTTTTCCGCTGAGCTGGATCCAACTGCCCACAACGAAAGCACCAACAACCGCCTTAGCAATTCCCTCCCTCCTTCCTTCCCTCCTTTCCTTCATCTCACTCTTCTGCTGCTCCTCGCACCCACTTCCCCACCAAGCATTTCTTTCCCGGTGCTTGCATCATCACCATCATCCACGGATTCTGCTTCTTCTCGTGTGAGAATAGATAAACAAAAAAGAAAAGGAAAAAAGAAAAAAAGAAAAGCTCGTATCCCCTTCGTCTAAATACACCTGCATTTCGCGTCCCCCCCCCATCATCTACGCTTCTCCTTCTGCTCTCGTGGTCCCATCAGACCGGTTCTGTAGTTGACTGCGTCTTTACCAATCGCCTCGACTTTGGCTACTCCCCTCCTTCCATTTCTCTTATAACACCTAGTGCCCTCCCTCTCCTTCCCGCTCGGGGCTCTCACTCCACTGGTAGTAGCTGCTGCACACTCACATTCTATTCACAACTGTAGCTAGCGCGACTCTGCTTTTCTTTACGATGGGTGAAATGAGGAGTGATGGTGGTGGTGGTGGTGGTGGGAGAAAGCTATCTGCCGTCGAGGTTACCGAGGAATCCGGTACCCAGCACTTTACGGCTGTCAACAATTCTAACGGGAATTCGAATCACCGTTCACAGTTACCGCCGTTGTCGTCAGGACAAGCTCCTGGAGACATGAATCCGAATCCGGGTTCTGCGACATCTACGATTGAGTCACCACGATATCCCTTAAAAGGAGATGAACATTGGCAGCATAACCGCCCCCCGGACGTAGATATGAATGGGGTGCCACAGAAGCGAAAGAGGTCACCAGAGATTGAGAATCAACGGGCCGTCACCCCTACCACACAAACAACACATCACCATCTGGCTGCCCACGAAGCGGCTCTGGGCGCGGAGGAACAGGGTGGGATGAATAATCACCAACGCAAACGTCAGCATGCGGAAGTGAATGAAAGGCACGGTGGAAATTATGCGGCGGATGATGAAAAGTTGAACGACGGCGATGGCACAAGGGCTGGGGCATTGGAGGGTTCACCGCAACCCGGGTCGCAACAAGGGCAGGGCAAACGGAAGAGGGTGTTTAGCAATAGGACCAAGACTGGCTGTATTACCTGCAGGAGGAGGAAGAAGAAATGTGATGAGGGAAAACCTGAATGTTTGTTCACAGTCCCTCCCCCCCTGCGTCTATCCCGACGGCTGTCCAATGAGTTATTTCTCCCCAAACTTTCTTATTCCTTTTCCCAAGTGATGTTCTTGTTTTCAGCCTTGGTGATTTTTCGATAGCTCTTGCCATAATACACGTACATGAGGCATACAGTTTTTAACTGAATGGGACTAACTTTCTAGCAGGTAGCAATTGCAAACGTGGTGGATTTGTCTGTGAAGGGTATTCCGGAAAGATCAACTGGCAGAAGCCACCTGGCAGGAGTACCACCACGGCCGGAGCGCCAGTAAGCATCCAATCCAAGATAGAGCAATCAGGGTCGGCCTCCGCGTCCCCCTCGCCTGTCGTTGTGCAGAAGCCATCTCAAACTCACCGGCTGGACGAGGTAGTCCAACATCAGTCACCACAAACGAGGGTGGTCCAGTACCCTTACGTTACGACACCCATAGTGATTCCGGAGAAGCAAATCTCGGAGGAGTCCACCTCGCCCAACACTGTCGAGCTCCCAACTCCCCATCCCCCCCTAAGGGCGCAGATACCCCAACCACCCGCGCTTCCGGCGTTTGTGTCAGTTGTGCCGCAACAAGTAACGCCCACCAACAATACTGTTGCCAGCCACCGTGCCTCGGTCTCGCAGGCTGCTATAACAGCCGCCAGCGGGTCTTCTGTGCCTCGCGAACGCTCGGAGAAGGACAAGATGATACATTCTGAACTATATTTCGCTAATTCTCCCGAGCTGGTCCAGGAACGGGAGAGATGCAAGGCTGCGTGCTGGCGCTTCAATAACGCTGCTACAAACCCTGATCTAGGAATCTCGAAGGCTGAAAAGGGAAGGTTACTGCACCAGATTCTACGACCAGGGAGGACGTGGGAGGCCACGCGGGTTAATGGCCTTGCGGAGGTATCTTACATTAACGATGCAGGCACGCCTAGCGATATCGTGGATGTTCATGTTGATGCACCATTCAATTGTAGCTATGGTTATAACATCCGGTTAGGGAAGGATGTTTTAATTGAGGCTGGGTGCACGATCTTGGATAGTTGCTCTGTGAGTTCATCATTTATTGACGGGTAAATGTAAAAAAACTAACCGGTCTAGGTAACCATCAAAGCACGGACCATTCTCTCACCTGATGTGAGCATCTATTCAGCCACCCACCCAATAGATCCCCGAAAGCGGAATGGCTCCAAAGGCCCAGAGATCGCAAAGCCGGTAACTATTGAAGAAGACTGTTGGTTAGGCGGCAATGTCATTGTCCTGTATGCTCCCCCCGTAAATGTTCCGGACGGCCGATGGAGCAAGTCGAGAGACTGACAAAATAGTGGCGGGATTTCAATAGGAAAGGGGTCAGTGGTAGGTGCCGGAAGTGTGGTTACAAGGGTTCGTACTTTGTCCCCCCTAATACATCTGCCCGGTGGCTCATGACTAACAACCAACTAGGATGTTCCGCCTTATACAGTAGTAGCTGGAAACCCTGCCCGAGTAATTCGTGGGATATATCGCAACGACAGCACAGATATGTGAAGCCACTTCACAACTATAGGATGTGTCGAATAACTCAAGTTTTACAACAATGGTTGACTGGCGGCGATCGTGCATCGCATGCTCAATTTTCTAGGCCGTAAATCGTGAGCCTGCTAGCCATCACTCTCCCGCCTACCTGTAACGGTTTTGTGTTGAAAAGAAAATGAGATAAACCTTTTTGCTCTCTTGCCTCTTTTCTCTTTTTTCAATAGCATTCTTTCTCCTAGCCTAATTTCGGGTGTATGGGTCTTTGTTTTATTGGTTGTCGGAGGGTTCTCGTTATTTTTGCCCTTGTTTTATTTCGTTTGCTGGCTTGATATAATATTTCCCCCACCCCCAATACCGTTTTTGCTCGTTTACTGTTGGCAACATTTCTTTCAGTAACCTTTTTTTCCTTCTCTTTTTCTTTTCTCTCTCCTTTGTTGAAAAAGGCGTAGATTTGAATCTTCAGGGTCTTCAATGAGGGTTATGTAAGAAACGGCTATCTTTTTCTCTTCTTCTCTTTGTTGTTTTAACAGAGGCCTTTTTTCTTTTCTATTTACCTGGGGTAGGATACAGTAGCTTTCCTCTCCAGATAGTACGGTGCGGCCATTTTTCTTGATTTCAATTTTTTTTTGATTGGTTGGTTCGTAGGGTGAAGATTTGGCTGGTTGGTTCGGTAGGGTTGCTGGTTGGGAGGAGTATATAGCGATTTGAATTATGCTTTTTGTTTGTTTCTCTTCCCTTTTTTGATATATTTTTAGTGCTTGCTTGTCTGGGGCTAACTAGCATATATGACGTCTTTCCTCTCTTCCTCTCTTCCTCTCTTCCTTTCTCCTTTCATTTCTCCTCTCCCCTATCCTAGAGGTGTGGGAGGGAAGGGGAGTGAATAGTCCTTTTTCTTCGTGAATGTGCCAACGTGAAATTCTAGTATATATATAAAATAGATCTGATATGAGGCTAGAAATATAATCTGTCCATAATATCCAATGCCATAGATCTCGCTCCACCTCGACTTTATGAGAGAAGCCTAATAAATCTTCCCAAGCAAGCACTTCCTCTTTCCTAACCACTGCCCATGCCCCTTCACGTCTCCGCACTCGCGGCATTCATGTATGTACCGACTAGGCTCCGCGCAAAAAAGCCCACTCTGGAAACCCTCCCCGATGATCCGTCTGCCCGGGGACTCGGTGTATACTTTTTTTCCGCGCGCAACTGGAACATGGGCTAGCTCTGTGGCGAGGGCTTCCTTATGGGGCTTCGCACATCCGGGTGGCAGAACTCAAGTCAGCGGGATCAAGGATTTGGTCTTCATTAGTATGCTAACTTATGCGGTTAACTTTCTGTTCCCTGTGATGATGGTTTTCGCCGGGAACCCGGTCGGTGGTAAAGTAGATTTTAATACTGTGTTAACTCGGTGGTTAAGGATTTGGTTTTTGTCAGATTGGGGTGGTGGTGCTGTTGCTTGGGGGGGGGGGGGGTTGGTTGCGGATAATAATGTAGCCTGAGGTTTGAAGGGGGGTTGTGACACGGATATGTTGGGCCTCTTCAGTATCGTATAATAGATGTGTCAGGCTTAGATATGTGTAGTAGGTAGGCTCCCTTGTTAAGTTACTCCCCAGCAAGTGATTTGATTATCCAGAGATAAAGCCAACTCGCGCGTCCATCGGGGGGAACGAATGCAATATAAGTAGTTTTTGTAGGCTAATATGAATCAACCGGTGCCCCCCCCCCTGAAAGAGCATTGCAAATTGGGCTGCGGGAAGCGTATGATACTGGATGGTACAAGTTATATATACATACCTATGTAAGGGTGCGTTTTCGAGAGTGGAAATGCCGTGAGTGATCCTACATGACTGGCCTATAAAATTAAGCCTGTATGATATTCTATGATATTATCATACTTTGGACTGGTGGCGGGGGATAAACCCGTTTTTTGCTGAGTAATGGAGGTTTTGATTCTCGAATGTAGGGGTGGTTTTGAAAGAAAAAATGGTTAATTTGTTCAGTGAGATGAATGGGACTAGGTTAGGTAGCTAGTTAGTTATAATAGCTAGCCCCCCGGTGGAGTACGATAAGATCGTAACATACCCGTAAAAGCAGGAATAATTGGGCATGGCGCTAGGACGTTCAGAGTTTCCCCTTTGGATTAGCGGGAGGAAAGAAAAAAAAAACACACCGGGAAGATTCTCTTTCAGCCCCCTCCCTCGCCTGAGGCAGCAGCAGCAGACCTCACTAGGAGGGGCAACTGCCACGTCCCAGCGTGATGCACTCGGGTTTTACGGTACGACAACCTCATAATTACACTCCAGAATCCGGAAGCAATATTCACCAAAGGAGACCGGGGAACTAGATCATGTCCACAAACGCCGACTAATCAGGGGCCTCCTCACCACCCTGGCCTAAACGTCCTCGCCAGCAGTAACACTCGCGGCTATGGAGAGAGGGGGGGGGCTATGCAAGCTGCTCTTCTTCCCTGCACAGCATAGTACCATGTACACACGGGCTTTTTGATTGGGGAAATAATCCTCGAGTGATATTATATGACCGGATGGTGCCTGGTCCGAGCGCTTACGTCCTTCTTTTCCCCCCCAGGATCATGGAATTATCGACTATAAGGGAAACTCCCATCGCAAATTGAGAGAGCGCGTCACTTTGAATACCGGCACGGGCACAAACCTGCGGGTCCGTTACGTATTCACCAAAATAATGGCTGTGCACTTCGGCTTCAGCTTCACTTGTTTTTTTTTCTTTCTTCTTCTTGTCTCCACCCCCCACCCCCCCTTCTTCCTTCACGTACAGTATTGGAATAGCCACGGTAGTATGATATTATAACTTAATTTTAGCCGATTCCTCGCTAGATTAGATTGCCGTGGGGAAAAGACTGATACGGGTACTACTGTCCGTCCTTCGTAGTAGCGGGGAGACAGGTGTGAAATGGCAAACGCAACGTAGCCGCCGGTATCAGTAGGTAACTTGCCATTTCCACGTTATTGGGCTGTTGCTGTCGTCGTCGTCGTCGTCGTCGTCGTCGTGCGCCCGCGGCAATGTTTGGTATGATATAACCGGATATACCGGTGGGTGGGTGGGTAATCTATTCGGATAATTATTCTCCTAGGCGATATCCTGTACAGTACAGTAAGTTACACGATAATAGGCGGGAGGGTATATTTTGTATTTGCCCTTTGGCGTGTGAGCTGGGGGGGGTGTTATTTTTCTTTCTTTCCACTATATATTTCTTCGATCCTTATTCTTGGGAGTTCGTGGCCGGGACAAGTAATTTAGATACAGACTATATTTTGTCTGACTGGGGGATAAGAGGGGGAGGGGGGTACGGTATTTGCCGGTTGCTTGCTCCGCCCCTGGATAGGCGCGTGGTTTGGCGGGGAATCGTAATCGTAATGAATTGTGGTGAGACAAGGCTGAGGCGCAAGCAAGGTTTGGGTTGAGGTACTGGAGTACAGCACTTTGCGGAGCGAGTGAGGTTCGGGTGGTTATTAGGGGGTGGGTAAGATTTGGTTATCGATGGATGGATGGGATGGTAGGACCTCGGCGGAGGTGCGGGCACCACATTGTGTGTGGGGTTCCACCAGACGAGTTCGTTTTTGCTCTTGATAAATTCAACATGGCAACTTAAGCGCACAGCGCCGGTAGCAAGCCTAGATTCTGGGCAGGAAGTATCATACTTCTTGTTATGGCACAAAAGGTGGAAGGTACGATAGATAAAGGGTGATGTATGAAATACAAAACCTGTAACTCCTGCAGCGAGGGTAGTTACAGGAGGTCTACGGGGCTCTACCCGCATTCGGTTACTGTGCGAGCAACTATCTCGTCGAAAATTGGACATCTTCGTGCAGGCCAACACAATCTTTCCATCCCCTTTTCTTTCTCGTTCAGTACTAGGCTTTCAAGGAACCTTTTGTGTTGGTTCCTGTTATCCATCCTCAACTCCAGTCAACCTAACTTATGATACAACTAATTACGCGTTTGCGAGCGGTCGGATAGAGTACTCGAGTAGGTTGTTGTTGGACTTGGAAGGATAGTAGGCTGGGTCTTAATTTCTATGATACAAGAAAACGTTCCTGGCGCGGGTGTGGCGAGAACTATCCGTGACGTCATGTCGATCTTCCGACGTCAGACGACGAGTAATTCGTCATCCCGTTCGATTCGCTTGTGATGCCAAAAGGGACTTTTCAAGAAACCCACAACATGACGAGCCGACTTCTGGAGGAAAGAACAGGTTCCCGGTGTCAATTTCGATATCTATTCACAAACTTGAGTTCTCAGCGAGATTTAACTTATCTATAAATCAGTCTCATCTTCTCATCCGGGGTAAGAAAACACCATTGCTCAGGAACAACCTTGCCAGAATAACCTTACCATACAAATAATCTCTACATCTTTTTACTTAAAAACCTAAACCAACATGAGGACCTCACACGCTCACCACACCACTAAGCCATCCCTACTCTCCCGTCTCACGGGCCGCACCCGCAGAAGAACTGTTACCACCACTACCACCACTACCGCTCCAAGAGCTACCCGCAGGCACCACCACCACCACCACACCACCACAGCCGCTCCGGTGCACCATCACAGGCGCCGGCCGAGCATTGGGGATAAGATCTCGGGAGCTCTCATGAGGATCAGGGGGAGTTTGACGCATCGGCCTGGTGTCAAGGTATGATTTATCCCTCTCTTTTATGTGATTCGGTGGTTGGAGGTGGGTTGCTGATTGGTGTTCCCGCCGTAGGCTGCTGGGGCGAGACGTATGCATGGTACTGATGGACGAGGGAGCCATCGCGTTTACTAGATGGAGAAGGATGGATAATTTCAGCGAGACTTGATCGTGTATTATTATTACTGTGTTCCTGTACTCTTGTGCTCTTATTTTTGTTTGCTGGGGACTGTCTTCTTTCTCGGAGTTTAATACGAGAATCATGAGTTGTTGTTAGTCGTTAGTTGGTATTTTTATTTTTATTTTTCAAAGATGTCGCCGGCTATTGTGACGTCTGCTGTGCTGTACTGTACAGGTGCTCAAGCCACGATAGATTGTGCTGTAGTGTAGTAGTATTGGAGGTAAATTATGGAGAAGCTACCGAATACGAAAATTAAAGATGCTTAGTAAAGCTAGTGCAAGTAGGATTTATGTAGCAGGAGGACGAATAATCACTGTTGTATGGGCGGGAGGGCAGGTTCGTGATCGGGCGTCGCACTCAGCCGACGTGTGGAGGGAGGACCCAACCCCATTAATGAATCTAGGCTATCAAGTGGCTTTCTCGAGAACCAGCCCCTAGAGGTATACTTAGCATAATAACATGTGAAACTCACTAATCCTCACTCGGCCCTATGGGTAACTCCTTGTATGACAGTAACTAGGATACCTCCACAGGTCACCGCTCTATGCAAACAAGAACCCTTTGCTCTCCCTCACAGCAATCCCTTATTCCCCCTCCTCGCCCCGGCCGCCGAGTAGCTATCAATACTGGCTAAGGGAAAATCCGGGGGCGAGGCTCAAAATCGCGTACTGTGCAAATAACATAAGTTGTGCGGTCCATGGTTCCCTTCCTAGGGGTCCCGATATCAACTCGCCATAGGGACAACAACCTTCCAAGCATGTGGAAGCTACCCGGAACCTTATGAGAATGCATGGCACCTGGAATATATATACTTTTCCCTCTCAAGTTTCCTATCCTACATGGACTAGCTGCAACTTGTTTCTACGATTGATCTTCCCCTCCCGGTTTACCCTTAGTTATACTCCATTACCCCCCCCATCACACTCAGTCGTCACTTTCCATATGATACCAGTACGGTGGAGCCTTCCTATCCTCCCCATACCTCGAGCACCGAGACTGAAGAGGTAGGAACTTTGCAATGATAGAATGTTGATGCGCGTTAGTTTTACACCCAGGTTGATTTGTATGCCGGCGATTTGTCGGCATGTAGCTACTGCTTACCACTGAATCGCGCATACCTTATAAGTAGATTGTCCTGGACGAGGGGAAGGGTATGTATTACTCCTAGATACTAACTTTATGCCAGGCTTGGGTTGGGAAAGTTATCTTATCCGATAAGCAAGGTCTCATGTGGTATTGTTAAAAATCCCCAGTGGGTTGCCCTCTGAGTGAAGCTTCTTTCGGCATTCTATTTTCTAATCTTTTGTGGGGATTTGAAGGTATTACCCGAAGTATCACTCGCTTCCACTTTGTGGCGCATGTGTATCCTAACAGAGCTTTGACTATCTCCTATCCACTCTCGATATATACCATTGAGAGTGGACCCACGGACAGCGCGGTTCTTGACTCGATGAGATGCGCAGCTGCATTGCAACCTATACTACAAAACACCATAGTATGCAGACCTTGGACAACGAGCAAATATAAAAAACCCCAAACCCCAAACCACCTGCTCCCTCCCTCCCCAACTGTTCAAACCCGAAACCTCAACCCCAAAGTTATCCCACACCCCAAACACCGCGCTTATATAAGAAAGTTTCTTCATTTCCATTCACTCACCTCCTCCCCCTCCTCCTACTCTACGAAAACACAACTCCTTATCCAAACCATCCCAACCCAAAAACTACTCTCCCAACAACCACCAACAAAACACAGCAGAAATGCACAAACTCCCAACCAATCAAGGACAAGCTTTGCCTTTCCTCCAGACACACCTGCAGCAAACCCTAGCGGCAGCAAACCTCGAGCACCAGCACACCCTTGCGGAATCCCTGAGCCACGGTCCGGATTTCGACCGTCTTGCCGGCGCGCTGGACAATGCCAGGGTCGGGCTCAGGGAGAAAAGCCCCGCCAGTCACCTTTTGGGTGTGAGGGCGGTTTATCCTGGAGGGGCGTTTCCTTTGGGGATTACGGCGGGGGACGAAGGTGATGGGACGAGCTTCCTTGAGGCATATAGGTATGAGAAGGGTGAAGCACAAGTCAAGCTACTCAACCTTCGCGGCGGTGGTGCTGGAGACTCCGGAGAGAGAGGAGTCAACTTGGGTGGCCACAATCCCAACGAGGACTTAAAATTCTGGGTAAAATGCGAGCACGAGCTTGAAGCCCAAGATGGGGAAGACGGGGGAGTTACACTCTCCGCGGAGGGCACTGACATCGAAGGAGGAGCGAAGCTAGCCAAGGAACCTAACCGCGCGGACGAGGCTGTCGGATTCTCCCAGGAGTTTGAGTGCTACAAGGAAGACGAGGACATATACAAGGGCTATATCGAGATACTCAAAGTCCCGGCCAACAACTGGGGGAACGTAAAGCTATCCGCAAAGAACCTTTACCAGCACCGCCACCAACGCGGAAGAGTTGCCCCGTTCGTCAAATCCGGGTATGAAGCCGACGGCGAAGATGAAGATAGCATCAATTCACTCGATGCACCAGATAATGGCCAAGACTGCGAAGACGGAGGAGTCAACTTGCTCGACGGAAATTCGGGCAAAGGTGCAACACTCTCCAAGGGGTACGCCGCGTATGATGTCCAGGGCCAAGGTGAGAAATTCCAGTCTCAGTCCGAGGACCAAGATCTGGATGATGGAGGGGTGCACCTCCCCGAAGGCCAGGGCATTGAACACGGGGAAGTCGAGTTCTTTAATGAACCTTGGGGCGAGGACGAAGGTGTCAAATTGCCCCTAGAGTTCGAGTATGAAAAAGAGGGCGGGGACGGACATCAAGACAACCTCGAGCTCATCCAAGAAACCGATGGCAATGATGGGGATGGGGACCAAAGCGAGATGAACTCACCCCAGCAGCAGCACAAGAACCTCTATCGCCGGGAGGTGGAAGGCGCGACATTCCTCCAGGGGAATTACGGTGCAAGGCCATCTCCCGCCTACCTAAAGCTCCTTGCTCACTTACTAGTATAAGTTACAAGCATATATAAGTTGACAGCATACCGGGTATGTTCTGGAAAGGCTGACCTATAACTATTCCTATTATATAGAAAACCACGAACGCAAAAATAAAAATAGAGATAAAAATAACAAATAAATAAATTTCTCGAGTAGAAAGTACTCTTCCGAGAGGACATGTAAACTCGCAGTCACTATAAATCACTCGCATCCAATCTCATACCGGGAATCATCTATTACCTAGTTGGGCTCATGCTATAAAAAAAAAGAACAGCCATATATACCATCACACATAACCATCAAAAGACGTAATCTCCACAGATTCCACTAAACATCTGCTAGAACATAAAACGGGGGAGGAAAGGAGCAGGGATATCACAGTTCACGCAAAAATTCGAAACAAAAACCAAAGCCAGAATACTCCAAATTTGACAAAAAAGAAAAAAGTACACTAAACAGCAACAGTACAAATCCCCAATCTTTTTGCGAAAATCTTCTCATGGAAAAGATATCAGACGTTCGCAACGACACCAACCACTACGCCAACCACGACGATGACCTCACGTACGCCATTAATATTTATTCCGTATCGTGCCGCATTGGGGGTGATGCCGGCGGTGGGCTGGAGTTTCCCGGTTTCTCGGAGTACGACTGGCTCAGTGAAGGTCTACCCATCCGTTAGTATTTTACGCGTGGATACAGAATGAAAGCAGAACTTACAGTCCCAGAGACGACAAAGTTAGAAGTAAGGGTAATAGCGGGGCAATTGTTGGGGGCACAGGTATACCCCGTTGGACAACACCCACCGCCGAGATTGTTAGGGCAAGCCGACCAACCAGCCGCACAGCTGCCTCTAGTGGTTAACCCGAGTGCGCGTTGGGATGTTCCGCTACTAATGGTAATCGCCCTCTCAGGGCAATCAGTTATACCGCAGTCACGGCCAATTCTGCAGCAGCCTCCGTTAAACTGCGCGGAGCATGTGTAATATCCTGTTGGGCAGGTGTCACCAGAGGGTACGGGTGTTCCGGTAGTTGTCTGTGTTGGGCAGTCAGTCACACCACAAAGACGTCCAGATGGACAGCAGCCGCCGGCGAGGTTGATAGGGCAAGCGTAGTAGCCAGAGGAGCAAGCTGACGCTGAGCTTGCCGATGATGCAGCAGTTGGCGTAGCGGCGCTGCTTACAACCTGTCCTGGTGCGGGAATGCCTGAGAATTGTTAGGACAAAACGAGAGCAAGTGAGCTATAAAGCATTGAAGAACATACAGCCTTGCGCTGAGCAGTTATAGCCTTCGGTACAGCAACCGCCACCTTCCCGACTGGAACAAGCCTTTTTATCGTCTCCACAGCCCTTGAGAGTCCCAGAGCACGTTTGTCCTAGCAACAGATCACTCAGATTAGCTCCTAATCCTAAAAGGGCTACAGCAAGGACCAAACACACCATTAACACAGCACCCCACATCCCCAAACCCAGTATCATTAATTTTAAAGCATTGTTCATTGTTATCACAGCAGCTCTGCGGGCGCCCAATATTAGTACACGCATGGGTTCCGATGGCACACTGAAAGTTCTGCCTCTTGAAGAGCCCCCCGTATGCATAGCTATCCAACACATTCCTCCTAACCGGTGAATTGAAGGTTAGGTTCGCCGTTATAACTCGCTGCCCCTTCGCTTCCCCTTCCTCCCGGTTCCCGTTCCAATTCCAATACTCGGGCACGAACTTCTCACCCGGATGCATAATTTTCTTTACGGCGAACGCCCGGCCGATGGACTCTGGGGTAAAGGATTGATTGAACGCTTCGGCAAGCTCGTTCAGCCATCGCTTCGATGGGGGCCCTTCGCCGGGCGGCCAGTACTTTTTCGAGGGATCAATACCCGCTGGCCAAAAGTAGGCCCCGTCGGCCGTCGCAAGGAAAGGGGTTGTCGTTATGAGGAGGAATTGGAGGAAAAGCGCACTTATAGTAGTCTTCATTTTTGATTCTCTCTTATTTCCTTACTTCTTGTCTCTGTTTTAGACCTGTGTAGCAAGGCGTCGAAAATAGCAACAGGGGTGAGTTCGGCTAAAAACGACAAATGCAGATCGTAAGCAGAAGGGAATTGGAGATGAGTATGATGAGAATGTAAGTAGGAAGTGGTAAGTGGGGAGAGAGAATGAAAGAGAGGGGGAGGGGGAGAAAGGGATTAACAATAGGCAGGATGAGATGGGGGTGATGTTGGTGGTACGATACTAGTAGACCTCAGCTGTTGGGAAAAGTTGCTGCTGCTGTGCTGGTTTGTTGACTGTGACGTATCCCACATCCCCGGGGCAACAACCCGGAAACTTGATAAACAAGCCGGCATCGGTAACCGAGCAGCCCAGGAAAAACCAAGGTCAGCTTCAACTTCAATTCAACTTTATCGCTCCTAACAGCAATCCAGTACCCTATGCACAGTACTATACTCGTATTGTCGAAGCATTTTCGAAAGGAACCGCTTTTGCATACCTAGATCCAAGCCAAAGGGCCGAATTTTGGTGGTATGCGATTGCAGTCCTCTTTAAAAAAAAAACACTTCGACATTACGAGTACAGCCTTGCAATTGCAAGTGTGTATTCCTTATCATAATCTCTACATAGGAGAAACTACGCATAAAAGCTCCTCAAAGATCATCCAACAGATGCAGGTACTGCATCAGTACGTACTCGAGTACGACACAATGCAGCAGACCACCTGCCTCTCGCATGAATTATCGACCAATCCAACCGATTCAACATCCAACCATCCTGCAAAGGACACAAGCTACATTACGTGGAAGACGCCTAAATTGCAACCCCCCCAAGCACCAACCAAATCACGAAATTCATGCCCCAAGCCTAAAGTTCATATCCGCCCTTCCCTCCTCCTCCTCCTCATTGTCATCATCCCAGACAAACTCCTCCATCCACTCCTCCCACGCTCCTAGTCACTTCCAATACCCAAGCGCAACCCAAAAAACAACCAGCCCAAGCGCCACGTTTCCTACATCACACACAGGATTCTGCATTGCAAACGACGATACAGTCTCGTTCCCGCGATAGTTACCCTGGTTGCTGTGGTGCCCGTCGGAGTAGTGATTGGCTATGGATGAGCCTATCATTCCGCCTGCCATACCTCCTGCGAGGCCGCCGGCGGCACCAGCTGCGGCCGATGTGCCAAGGCTACTGCCAGATCCACCGCTTGCTGGCGGTGCGGGTGCGGGTGCGGGGTTACTAGATTCCATGAACCGGGGGGGATTGGTTAGTTCAGTACATCGATCGATGGATTATGAGGGGAATACGCTGCCCGGTGTGATGAGGATGCGTAGGACTTCCCACCACCTGCTCCTCGGCCCCCTGCGCTTCCTGCATAACCTCCATGACCTCCTCCATGACCTCCTCCATGACCTCCTCCATGAGCACCTCCACCTCTTGGTGACATATTTTATCAACGATATTTGATGGGTTAGGGATTGGGAAGGATTGTGACGGGGAATTGGTGGCTGATAGGGAGATAGCTCTTGAGGGAGTTACTCGGTACATATATACACTACCATTGGTTATGTCTTCAAGAAGCTTTTTCTGCCGACGACACCTGTAATCATTGACACTACCTCATCAATGAATGCAACTACGTACCATACAACAACGTGATCCAAACTAGGCGACCCCGCTCTACCCCATATAGAATCATCTCATCTGATTAAAAGGTTCCACCCGTCATCCCCACCTCAGGTTCATAATCCCGTTGAAATTCACAATGCGAGGTTTCCTAAATCACCCGCAACCAACCCCGAAAACGAGACGGGGGAAGGAAGAGGCCGTCATAAGAGCACAAACACATACCGGAGCACTTGTCATCAAAGATGCATTCCGCCTCCACCTCCTTAATAATCCTTTTCTCCCTCCCACCCGTGGCTGCCGCTTCAACGAGCAACCGCTCTTCACAACTCCTCTCCACAAGTGTATACAAAAACGCCGCCTCATCCGCCGTCCCGCCGTCCCGCCGTCCCCGTGCAAAAAGAGGCCATGCCGCCCAAGCCCTCGCAGACAGCTCGTGTCGGACTGTGGGACACGCTATGGGTTTGGCAGGCCCCGTAGGCGTCGGGTATTACGCGGCACACGGCGGAATGGATTAGGAAGCCGGCCGCCTTGGGCAGGTAGAGGGAGGTACTTTATACTCACCGATCGCCACGCAGTCTTCATTCACTAGTGTCATGTCACTATCTCTAAGCATCCAAAGTGCTTCCCCAGTTTACCCTTCGCCAGTCCCCGCAAGTATCCAGGGCAGAATATAATCAACGAATTGGCCCAAAAAGTACTGGGATACTCCGAACCTCACACAGATATATACCCACTCATCCCCTCCCCTACCCCTCCTTAGCAAAGACTCTGAACGCACTCGACGTATGCCCAGTGCCGCTTCTTCTCATTTGATGCAAAGGACAGAATACCCAACAGAGTCACGCAGTTCCCTCCTTAGCACCACGTATATGTGAGAGCTTCCTTCTTCGGCCATGGCAGCGGGGCACATTTGTGATGTTTGGATAGGTTGTGGGATGGATGAGATGGCCACTGGTTTCATAAATGAATAGATAGTGGGAATTGAGTGCGGAGTATCATAGAGGTCTGTCTATATATGGTGGTGAAATGGGGAAATGAGGTGAAGACTTTTTAGTAACACCTACAGATTCAGCCAAGCGCGCTGCGTTTACTGTACTGTGTGTGCTGGTGATATTCCCTGCCCCGGCAGCTTAGTGCGAAGTACATAGGGTAGGCATAGGAATGCCAGTATATCTACTCCTATACAGGAGCAGCAAAGAGAGTAATAAAAGAACAAGTAGAAATTGGTACCTAACGGGTGAAGAAAGGGAAAGAATAACGTAATGATATTTAAGGGGTCTACCACAATCCTGAATCTTCAAAATAACATGGACACGGATCGAGTGCCATAATTTAGGCCTACTGCAAACCCATTCTGTTCCCAATGTTCCATGTTTTCATTACACAAACCAAGCCGGCATAGGAGCTCCAAACGCCGAAGGATTCCGGTGAGGACGCCGAAACACAGGCCCCAGTCGTGGTATGCTTCAATACTTAACTCCCTAGCCTGTCAGCAGGCGCTAGCCAGGTTATGTCCTTACTTGCATATAGACTTCGTAGAATACCAAATGAAGTGCTCAATGGGGCGGAGGTATACTATACGCTCAAATCGCCTCGGCCTTTGTATACGGCAAGGTGTTGCGAAAGATGTAATGGCCGAGCTAGATACCGGAGACCTGGGAGAGCGAGAGATGCTTATGAACTTCATTCAAAGAGGGCCGGAGAAACCCACCACTTGTGCAGTGAAACGGCAACATACATTAGCAGTGGAAAAGGGATGAAAGGAAACAATCTAGAAGACAGGAGAAAATGGATGAGAACAGAATTGCATATCCGATCGATTGATCGAGCGATGATATGGGAGAAGAGGTGAATAGGGTGAACGCTGGAAATCAGTTGATGCTACCGGGCATGCTCTAGGTATAGTCTCTTTCACTTCATGAAAGTTTGGAAGTTCGGGAAGGGTTTCCGTGGATGGGTGGGTAGGAGTACGGACAGTTAAAGGAAAGCATGAAGGCTATGGGGATGAAGGCAGAGCAAGGGCCCAGAAATTGTGCCAAATGCTCATGAGATAGGGGGTATGTGAAGCATTTCTATTGTTTAGGGATTACTGCACACAGAATGTTTCTTTCTTGTGTAACTATCATACAAGGGTGGGGAGAGCATGCGGTGAAGAAAGCGGACATGAGTGGTGATCAATGGAAGGATCAGGATGACTTGATTATGTTTTTACCGTCAGTTTAGCAAGGCAAGAAGAGGAGAAGATGTTCTCCGCCACCCAATCCCAGTTATCATTCGGCGCCGGATTTTCATTTCTGTCAAATACTGAGTCGAAGTTAGACAGCTTTAAACCGAGACTAAAGAATGCTGGCTGGCTGTGTCGTACTCAAAGACGTAGAATATACATATCCGAAAGTACGCACTATTTCGGGACAAGGATGTCAAGAAGTGGGACGTTTTTGTTGTACGAGGCTTCGGTCAAAAAAGATGAGCAGCAACGGCGAAGAAAAACTTTCGAACTACTACCAACGATACTTTAACATACCATATCTCCACCACAAATAAATAGAATGAAACAAAGATTAAATTAATGTAAGAAAGAAGCATGAAAAAGCCAAAGAAAAAATCAAAACTCCGTTTGCATGCCTTTTCACTGCTTGACCTGCTTTAGGCCATTAGGCATGCTATCTATAGACTCATTCCAGTCCTCTGGTTCCAGCTCATCCCATTCTTCCTGAACAGCGTCATGCATTTCTTGAACAGTTTGTAGGAGTGATCGTGGGCTTTGATCCGTTGTTTCATGATGCGCCAGACATCTTCGATTGGATTGAGGTCGGGGGAGCCAGCGGGTCAGGGGTGTAAAGATATACCCAAATCTGACTTCACCTCAACCAACGCCCAACGAGTTCCATGAATTGGTGCCTGATCCTCAATATATTGAGAATCCGGAGAAGCCATATAGTCATAAAGGCCAAGGAAAGCTGGTGAAACCACTGGTTCCAGGACCTGTTCCTGATAGTCCTTTGCTGTCACGCCTTTCTTTCCAGTGCCACAAAGGAAAACAAGTGGCGACTTCCAATTCTGGCTTATAGCACCCCATATATGCACAGAACCCCTTCCACTGTGGAATGTATGCTGTAGGCAGTTATCGTGGTAGCGTTCATGAGGTAAACGTGTAACCCATGTAGATCCCCATTTTGAGATATCAAAGATACACTTGTCTGAATACATGTGTTGTTACCAGAATTCAACAGGCTTTTGCCAGTGATCCCTGCCATAGGTCATCCGTTGTTTCTGATTTTTGCAATTGATAAAAGGCTTTTTACAAGCCTTGCATCGTGAATAACCATGCCAGGAAAGAGCCCTTTCAATTGTCCTTGATGAGACTGACAATCCAACTTCCTGCTCCAGCCTTCTGTAGCATAGCCTTCATCAGCAAAAAGGTGGCCTGCATCAGATACAGTAGTGTTGCGTCCTGACTCTCCTGGCCTGGACTCTGCGTCCTGTGCGTCCTGTACCTATGCGCCACATCTGGTTGCGTCTGGTGCGTCTGGAAA
>Ga0307513_10001580_pt1 | contig 32670 bp, 18 predicted proteins | sample 15_EM_MG_FD_202174 | JGI IMG/M metagenome (GOLD analysis project Ga0307513, IMG submission 202174) | Populus trichocarpa ectomycorrhiza microbial communities from riparian zone in the Pacific Northwest, United States - 15_EM | ecosystem: Host-associated > Plants > Roots > Unclassified | place... | reverse complement strand
TTTTATTTTTAATTTCTTATTAATTGTTTTTTTTGCATTTACTAAAAAAAAAAGGCATCAAAAGAGCCTACATATTCATTTTTTTTTGCTAAAACAAATATCTGGCCTACGGTAAAGCGTGAGTCAAATGGCTAGTAATATCTTATCTGACTATGGAACTAGCCTATTGGTTTGCGCTTCACTGTAGGGTTGAATAGTTTTTTTTTAAAAAAAAACACACAAAAAAATTGTAAAAGTGTTGCTAATGTTGTTTTTAGCATAAAAAATCAACCATGTATTTGAAATTGATGCATATTAAGCGATAACCTTTTAAAATACTACGATGTGGAAATATCAAATGACACAAATATTTTTTTAATATTGAGATGATGTCATATCGAATCAACCCGGACCAACCTTGGTTAATTTATAAAATTCACGTCTCGAGTTATGAGATCATGATAACCCCATAGAAATAAAACCAAAACAATTTAGAAAGTCCAATTCCCAGGAAGCCAAATGTTGAATGATGAAAAAAAAACAAGTTCATTTTTAAAAAAAAAACAGCTCGAGTCAATCCGCTAAACTTGCGACCTGCGTCATAAGAACAAGATTACCCTATAGAAAGCAAATTGAAAAAATTACAAAGCCCAACTCTCAATCAACCCATTGTTTAATGATGAAATCAAACAAGAAATAATTGAAAAAAATAATAATTTGATTCAACCTCGCTTCAGTTGACGAACTAGGTCATATTACCATAATTTCTTAATAGAAAAAAAATAAAAAAAAATCATGAAGCTCAATTCTCAACCAACTAAACCCACAACATGAGTCATGAGAACAAGATTAACTCATAAAAAGAAGATTGAGAAAAAAAACTTATGAATCCCAATTCTCAATCAACCCATTGTTAAAGTATGAAATCAGAAAAGAAACATTTAAAAGAAAAATAAAAAAAACAACTCATCTCAACCCAGGTTAACCTAGCAATCTCACGACTTGGATCATAAAACTGAGATAACTTAATAAAAATAAATAAAAAAATCATAAAACCCAAATCATAACCAACTGAATGTTGAAGGCCAACATTGTAAAAAAAAAAAGAATTACAAAAATAAAAAAAACAACTCTTGCAATACCCCATGTTTTAATAGTAAATTTAATCAATGTTTTATATAACATATATTAAAATAAAGTATATTTTTTTAAGTCTGATGATTCTTACAGATACTCTTGTTTGACCTGTATTGACATTTAATGAAATTTAATAGTCTTTCCAAATTCTTTATCTTTTTAACGAAATTTCAGCAGAGTCTTCCATATTCAGAGCCTGATCTAAAATTTCATCGTGCTACCTTCACAAAGAGAATTCTAGTAATTTCACTTAGATACCTTAGGAATACCATCGGTTTATTTTTTATTCATCAAATTCTTTTACAATTTATCTATAGTTCTTATGACACTTCCATTTTCTTCTTTTCATTAATAGGCCATATACATTACAAATTTAAATGCATGATTGGATTTAAACAAAATATTTAGCACAACAACAATAACAACATTCCATATTCAATATATCCTTAAAAAAAGTTATTACAATAACATAATCATTTCAAAATACATAGGTTTTATACTTAACAAAATATAAAGTAATAAACTAAATCAGCACTATCCCGTCGAGGAAAATGGACTTGCAAAAATTATAACATTTAGAGTAAAAATGAATATCATTATTTGACAATTTAATATTCCACAAATTTATTCTCAACCAGTAAATTAACTTAATATTGTCAATAATTCAAATTTTCAATATAAGACCAAAAATCAATTTATTCCTATATATCCATAAGTCAGATTTAGTAATACTATATCAATTTACACATATCCCTTTAATTGTTATCAATATAGATGACTAAGTCATTTATTATTCATGCCACTCATCATCTACGTGACTCAACAAGCCTTTTACCCATCTCTTTAGTCACCATTAACATGGTCACTAAGTATCGAAATACATTTCTTTTTTTTTTTCTTTGTCATGCTCGTCAAGTTTATCAATCAATATCCATAACAATCTCCTTAACTATCATCATTACAGTATACTAAGTATCATAAATCCTTTATGTCCTTCTATATTTTCTATCAACATCGATAATCATTTCCTTAGTTAACGCCATTATAGTATACTAAGTATTAGACATCTTTTGTGTCCGTCAACATTATTGATCAACGTTGATGTTCATTTCTTTAGATATCGCTATTATGATATACTAAGTATCAGACATCCTTTGTGTTCGTCAATATTATTGATCAACATTGATATTTATTTTCTTAGCTACTGCCATTATAGTATACTAAGTATCAGACATCCTTTGTGTCTGTTAATATTATTGATCAACATCGATATTCATTTCCTTAGCTACCATCATTACGGTATAATAAGTATTAAATATCTTTGTGTCCATCAATATTATCGATCTTTAAAAGAATATATAATTATACTTGATTAGAATTGAATCCCCCATTTACACTGAATTCTTAACTTTTATTTAAATCAGGTCATACAATACTTCCCTCTTGCGAGTTAATTTACGACATTTCTATTTACAACATAATTTTTACTAATGCACATTAAGAAAGCAAAATTTAATAAAGTACTAGAATTTTATATAGGATGAGGTGACATGCACCTATTTACTCCTCCAACTACATGAGCTCCTTCAACCACAAATGATCTTGCTCCTGGTGTCTCTCCTAGTTGTTTTGCACTTAATTGTATGATTTACCTTGCAAGTTTCTCCTCTACTTCTTCTCCCTTTCAAATCCTTTGTTTCTCTCTCAAGTTTCCAACTTTCTCTCTCTTAAACTCTCTCCTAAATCCCCTTTTTAATCTTGTTTTTTACATCAATGATCCTTTATAAACACACTTAAACTCATATACTTGACTAAATAAGCCATTTACTTTAAAAGAAAAGAGAAAAAAAATCCCCCCTCTTTCATCACAGATGTTTTTGACCATTTAAAGGAGAAAAGGAAGGAATTTTTTACTTAATTATAGAATTGTCATTACTTATGCCCATGTGTTATTTATGTATTTAATTTATCCGGCCATTGGTACTTTTGCAAAGCTTTCCCAAACTTGTATTGACCTGAATTTTTAACCTAAGATAGAAAAATATATCTAGAGACTCCTTGTAAAATTTCAGCCCGATCCAACAATTAGATTTAGAGTTATGCTTAATATCATAAAACTGGATAGTAGATAATTTTACACCAAAATCCAGATTTGCGTACTATTTTATTTACTTAAATTGTCAATATTTTAAAACTAATTCATTGGAAGCTCCCATCCATAACCATAAGAAAATCTTCCTTAGAGTTTTCACCGCTTTCGGTCAAAATAACACAATTGTACGCAGAGATTATACCGGCGATCAATGTCTTTAACGTGTAAAATCATATATTATTTTATTTAGAATTCCCTTTTATTTTTCTAAACATTGCACCCCAAATTTTATAAAATCTCTTCCTTTGAAATAATTATTTTACCCGATCGGGAAGTTTACGTGATTTATCACTCATTAATATTTCAAGTATCGATTTTATTACTTTATCTCATCTGAAATTTAAGTTAATTTACTAGGGATATTCATATCATATCAAAATAATTTCCCTCCTAATTTATCATTTTTAAACTAGAAATCACCCTTTGTATCACTAATTCACTGATTTTTGGATCAGAGGTTTACAACTCGAGTCAACTTGAGCTAACCCTCCAAACCATTATCCTATAAAAAGTAAATAAAAAAAAATTAAGGGAGTCAATCCCTAACTCACTAAAAATAAAAGGATGAAATTGAAAATAATAATTAAAAGAACCCTAAAAAACATTAGAAACGACAATTAAAAAAATAAAGACCAAAATTAATATAAGCAAAAGTTACGAAGCAAGGCACGAAACCTAAGACAAAGAGAGAGAAGAAGAATGGGTCTCCAACGACATATTTAATCATTTTAAACTAGTAAAATTTTATTTAATTTTGTGAAACTGAGGATCATACACACCCTAAAAACTTTTGTTGACATTGCAAGATCCTCGTATCTAGGCAAAAAAAAAAAAAAAAAAAAAAAAAAATTTAAAACCAAACCCAAAAAAATAAAAAAAAAAATGATAAAATTAAAATAAAAAAAAATAAAACAAAAAAAAAATGTTTTATGTACCAAGGCCATGCATTTTAATCCTTGATTCTAACAACAAAAAAGGGTTGAATAGTTGTTAATTGTTTAAATTCGGTCCTATAGCTTTAATTATCTTAAATTAATAAAATTTCATTTAATTTTATTAAACCGATCATCAACCAAGAGTCATTGTTTTTCCTCAATATTGTAGATCCCCTGTATAAAGTATCCAAAACAAACCACCAAATTTAATATCCAATGTTAAATAACCAAATGGAGAAAAATGAAAATAAGGGATAAAAATGAAAAAAGTCAAAAGAAATAAAAGAAAACACTTTGGAACACTAATAAGATCCACGGTGATTTATCTATAGTGTTAAGGTGAAAATGACAAACCTTTTAGTTTTATTTTTAATTTTTAATTTAATTATAATTGTAATTGTAATTACAGACCCTAGTTTTCAGCAAGTATCCTAATAGGAAATTATGTCGTTATTTTTTTAATAATAAATTAATATTAATTAGTAGTAGTTATAATATTCATTCATTTAGCAGCAGTTAACCATAAGAGTGTAGCGGAGCAGTTCTATCCAGCCTTTTGGCTTGGGATTCGATCCATAATCGAAAAGACTAATCTTTTCTGACTTGCGAACTCAGAGAGAGTGAGAGTGAGAGAGAGAGGTTTGTTTGTGTCTAGCAGAGAGAACAAGAGCGACCACAAAAAAAAAAAAAGGAAAAAAAGTTGCTCACCAAATTCAAGGTAACTCCTCCCCACCTCTCACTCCCTCTCCGCATATTTATGTGTGGGTGTGTGTACTATAAGCAATGAGAAAGATAGATAGGTTGGAACTTGATGGTGAGGAATTATGATTTCATTTCGTTTATATTTTTGTGTTTATTATTATTATTATTATTATTAGTTTTACTGCATATTTATTTGTTTTGTTTTTTTTTCCTTTATGCATGTGGAAGATTGCAAGATGCAGTTCCTTTATTTTTTCTTTGTTGAGGCAAATGATATTGTGCTTTGAAAGCAATCTCAAAAAAGTTTCTTTTCTTTTCATTCAAGTGAATTAGTAGTTAAAACAGGTGGAGGGTTCATATTTCTTAGTCTCTGGGAAATGAATCCTTTCTCTTTCCTTTTGGAAACAAACAGAGACTGAAGCTTGTCAGCAAATTTCACTTTTTTTTTGTTTTCTTTTTGCATACACCTTTCTAAGTCACAGCAAAAAAAGAAAAGAAGGAACTTTTGGATGTTGATGATGGACTCTTCTTAATTAAAAGCCAATTTGCAGATATTAAGGTGCTTCCTCTTTTTGTCCCTTTTCTTCCCCTTCCTTTACAACCAGTTGACTTTCTTCTTAATCTTCTTTTTTTTTTCTTTTTGAAACTGGAGCTTAATTTTGTTCTTAGTTATCTATACTCTGGTGGTCTCTGCTTATCAATTTATTCCTGGTGCTTGTGTTTTCTTTTTTCCCTCATGAAACTGTAGTATCACTTTTGCTTGTGATTAAGAAAGTCAATAACAAGTATGTATTAATAGTCTTCAAGCTCATGTTTCTTCCATCGATAACAATTATCTATCCTCCCTTCTTTGTATAGATCGAAGGACGACAACAACTCAAAGCTATTGCTGAAATCTTTTAGTAGATTCTTCTTATGGAGTCAACATAGACATTTCTCCCATGAGAAATTCAGGTTTGCCTGTAAACTTGTAAGTGATCGTGACCTTTTGGGCATTTTGCATGTCTGGCCCTGAGGTTATTGTTGGTAATGTGGAACGAGCACTGACTTGTGCAGACAGGACGAAGTCTGTTGATGCCATCTCTGACAGAGACCGCTCATCTATATCAATCAATGGTGAATCTTTCCGTGCTTCATCTGAAAATTTAGCCTTTAGAGTTGGGGAGCTTGGTCTTCCCAATGGGGAATCATATTCTGGATCATTGCTCGGCAATGCACCTGAGGGGAATGGGAAATATGTATGGTCGGATGGTTGTGTATATGAAGGTGAATGGAGAAGGGGGATGAGGCATGGGAATGGAAAAATTCAGTGGCCTTCTGGAACTGCTTATGAGGGTGAATTTTCAGGTGGATACATGCATGGTGCAGGGACCTACGTAGGTTCCAATAACTTGACATATAAAGGAAGATGGCGTTTGAATCTCAAGCATGGATTGGGATACCAGGTTTATCCTAACGGAGATATCTTTGAGGGCTCTTGGATACAAGGAAGTCCAGAGGGTCCAGGCAAGTATACCTGGGCTAATGGGAATGTCTATCATGGGGATATGAAAGGGGGTAAAATGACAGGGAAAGGGACTCTTACATGGACTAATGGGGATTCATTTGAAGGAAGCTGGTTAAATGGTATGATGCATGGATTTGGAGTGTATACATGGAGCGATGGCGGTTGCTATGTTGGAACTTGGACGCGTGGTTTGAAGGATGGAAAAGGATCGTTTTATCCAAAAGGGAGCCGGTTTCAAGCTGTAGAAGAATGGTACCTCAATGCTCTAAGAAAAAGAGGGGTACTTCCAGATCTAAGAAAGCAGAACCACGCACTTATTCATCATGCATCTTCGGTCAATATGGGAAATATCAAGGTAGGTGAGAACCAGGGATCTCGTCATAATTCATCTGATAAACTATCCAAGGGAAACTTGTTAACTTTGGAGCAGTCTCGAAACAAAAATGTTTCTCTGGAAAGGCGCTGGAGTCTTGAGGTATATATTGAAAAGGTGATAGGGCATGACTCATCATTAGATTTATCTGAAGGCTTAGGGAAGGAGTTTGAAACAAACACTCCACCAATCTTGGAACGAGAATATATGCAAGGTGTTCTAATTAGTGAACTTGTGTTGAATAGTAGTTTTTCTTCATCATCCAGAAGAACAAAAAGGCGACAGAAGAAACTTGCAAAAGAGGTCAAGAGGCCTGGTGAAGCTATCATTAAAGGGCATAGGAGTTATGATTTGATGCTCAGTTTGCAGCTTGGAATAAGGTACACTCAATCTTGCGACCATTGTTATGTACCCTCATCCCGTGTCAAGGTCACTTTAATCTTCACTAAAAAAGCCCGTTACTTTCATCCAGTTTCTTTGTATGATCATCCTATGATTGTTAAGTACTGTGCTTTCTCCCCTCGTCCTAGATATTTCATGTACCTTGGAATTTGGATAGAAGTATCAACCTTCCTGTTCCACTTTAAAGAGGGTCTTTTTCTTTGTGGTTTCTGACATTTATGTAGCTCTCAGCATGCATCTTGATGTGGACATGTGGCTATTCTGCATCGTCTGAGGCAGATTTGTCTTATGATTGCGTGAAATGATGCAAAAGGATCCATATAGCCAACCCCAACTAGTTTAGGACTGTTGTTGTCAACAATGCCTTAAACTGCTGTCTGCCAGTTTTTTTTTAGCAGGAATCTGCATATTGCATTTGATGTTATCCCTTGTTTCATTATGTTTATCTTAACAAACACAAGCATTTAATATGCATCAGAATGTGGTCAGGTATACTGTGGGGAAAATTACACCTGTACAGAGACGAGAAGTTCGTGCTTCAGATTTTGGCCCGAGGGCAAGCTTTTGGATGAATTTTCCGAAAGATGGATCACAATTGACACCTCCTCACCAATCAGAGGATTTTAAATGGAAAGACTACTGCCCAATGGTTTTCAGGTTTGTTTGATTCACTTTCAGTTTATTATAATTTTGAGAATTATCTGTGGGTCCTATCTTTTTTTTTTTTTTTTGTCTTGTTGAGTTCAATTAACAAGCCATGTTCATCTGTAAATCAGGTCAATTCATCTCATCTGTTTCTGCAATGTTCTTTCTTTTATGCTTTTTAACAAACTGATATTGCATCATCTCACACAACATGGAGTAACCATGCTCAAGTTGAGCATATCAAACATAAGTTTGACCAATTTTTCTGTGATAGTTAAAGTTTTGAGGTATACAGGTTTGATCTTCCATAATATGTTCAGTATTCTTGCTTCCAAGTTGGGGTGCCAATTGGTAATCGTTCTAAAACTCCATGTAAATTTAATCTAATGATGCTAACTTCTGAATCTTTTGTGTTTCTATAGCCTAAAACTGTTGGAGTGCTTAATACTTTGTTTGGTATCATCAAACATTTTGGCTTGTATTTTTCTCTGTCTGTTATGGAGGACATTGCATTTACTTAGGATATTTATTCTCATTCTTGTGGTTCTCTACAGATAGAATCTTTTGGACCATAACCATGCATAGCTTTCCACAGTTATTTTTACAAGGAAAAAATGGAAATGGAATTACCTGTAAATCTCTGCCTTACTTTTGATGTGTCAGATCCATATATTCGTGGATCTTGGATTACTTTTTGTTTCCATGCTAACATGCCATTCTTAATACTCACAATAGGAATTTGAGAGAGATGTTCAAGATCGATTCGGCTGACTACATGATGTCCATTTGTGGAAATGATGCTCTTAGAGAACTTTCCTCTCCTGGGAAAAGTGGTAGCATCTTTTTCCTATCTCAGGATGACCACTTCATGATTAAGACACTTCGGAAGTCTGAAGTAAAGGTACATAATACCCTACCAAATGCAAGTAGACCCAGTAACTTAAATGCAAGACAAACGACTAGTCAGGTTTTAATTTTGTCGGTGAACAAAAGGATCATAAATGTCCATTCTGAACAGCGAACCTCTCCTACTTCATATTCAAGCATTATTACTGCTACCTGTTACATGGACGATACCTTGCATGCGTTTTAGGAATGTTTATTTAGCAACTAACAAAGTGTCTTTTAAACAAATAAATTTCTTATGCTTGCATTTCTAGTTGCTTTTCCTTTTGAACTGTTATATTTACAACTCCACTCACCAGAGTTCTTATATATAGGTGCTTCTGCAAATGTTGCCGGACTATCATCATCATGTGAGGTCGTATGAGAATACACTCATAACAAAATTCTTTGGTCTTCACAGGATTAAACCTTCAAGCGGTCAAAAGGTAGTGGCATTTTTTATTCATCATAATCCCATGAGATGTTTGCTTACTTCCATTTGTTATGTGCAATTAGTTCAAGAAACACTTTAATCAAAACTTGTATCAAGCCATTATTATCCTATCTTAAAACTTAATATACGAACACCTGTTTAAAAAAGCTAAGATTGGGAACTATTCCTGTATTGCAGTTTCGCTTTGTAGTGATGGGAAATATGTTCTGCACAGAATTAAGGATCCATCGAAGGTTTGATTTGAAAGGGTCATCTTTAGGACGGTCTACAGAGAATGTTGAGATAGAAGAGAACACAACACTTAAAGATTTGGATCTAAACTACTGCTTCTATTTGGAACCTTCTTGGCGTGAAGCTTTATTACAGTTAGTGATGCTTCCAATTATATTAACTATTGTGTTTCCTAAGTTTGCAAGTTTATGTATGTGAAACAATGTTATCATCAGTATCCATATTGTGTATTAAACAATGGTAATCTCCTTGCACGTGCCTTGCAAGGCCTGGCATGGCTGGCTTTCCAAGTTTCAGACTGATATTCTTCCTAGACTCTTGAGTTCATTGCAACTTGCTAACCCTTTTGTTTTTTGCTTTTTGCTTGGTCTGCATCTTTACTCAGGCAGATTGAGATTGATAGCAAATTTTTGGAAGTGCAGCACATCATGGATTACAGCCTTTTGCTGGGTGTGCATTATCGAGCCCCACAACACTTACGGTCTTTAATGTCTTACAATCGAAGTATAAGTGCTGAAGGATTGGGAGTTCTAGCAGAGGAAGGTGGGTGCCTTAGACACTTATATTTGATGCTCTTTTAGCATGTTGTTCAGGCTGCTTGAAGCAAAGCTGGAGAAAGTGGAAAAAATCATAAAAGAAACTGAACATGAAAAGTTAATTTCCAGATATGTTTTTGATAAAAGTTTTTTTAATTATGATTCAACCATGAGGAAGGGAGCATGATGATTTGTACTGCAGACTAACAGTTATATGTTCTTAATGTCCTAGGTTTTAGGCTTAGTGCCTCTGACTAAAGACTCTTAAGCTTGTTTGTGTTCGATTTTAAGTTATTTCTTGAAGAAAAATTCGAAAGTTGCTGCTTGGCTAGGAGGAGTTTAATAGCAGCATCCAAATGATATTTCTCTTCATTACATAAATGTGCACATCATAAGTCAGCTTTGGAACCAATATATCATACATTACACATGGCATCTGTCATATTTTGTCTGGACAGTGATATGACCGCATTGTTCTGAATATATTTTGATATGGGAATTGTTGGTCATATTTCACTGACAGATACTATAGAGGATGAGAACTACCCACAAGGTCTCGTCTTGGTTCCTCGAGGAACAGGTGATGATAGTGTTGTCGTGGGTCCTCACATTAGAGGTAGCAGATTACGAGCATCATCAGCTGGTGATGAGGAAGTGGATCTCCTCCTTCCTGGCACAGCAAGGTATGGCATCCAACCCCATCCAATTATATTTGTAAGAAGCTCCACAGGAGCATGTATATTTCTTTCTGCAATGCCAAAAGTACCTGTAAAGCTTTTTCGAGCAGTTGCCCAAGATATTTTATGACTGAGGCAATTGCACAACGTAAGTGTTTCTATATTTCATCCTTGAACAAATTAAGCATGCCAAACAGAACAAATATCTTCTGCATTTAAAAAGCTATATTGGATTGATGTGTTTTACTTTAATGATTCATCATTTGTTATTTTTATACCCATTGAGCAGGCTCCAAATCCAGCTTGGGGTGAACATGCCTGCCAGGGCAGAGCAGATTCCAGGGGAAGAGGAAAAACAGACCTTTCATGAAGCATATGATGTTGTTCTGTACCTAGGCATCATTGATATCTTGCAAGAATACAACATGAGTAAGAAGATTGAGCACGCATACAAATCCCTTCAATTTGATTCCTTGTCAATCTCGGCTGTGGATCCAACTTTCTACTCCAGACGCTTCCTAGAGTTCATTCAAAAGGTTTTCCCTCCTAATGTCATTACAAGTTGATACATTTTAGCCCGGATGCGTTTTATGCCCCTTGCCTTTGTTTTTACCTTGTCAGAGAACCATGAGCTTAAATGCTTCAAAATGTATTTCCATTATCATGTGACCAAGTTAAATTCATGTGCAAGCATACACTGTAAATGTGTTTGATTTAATACTAAAAGCTATTCTCGGACCAGTCGTGTTTTTTCTTTAGTGTCTTTTTAATACTTGAAGAGTTATCTTGAACATTACTCATAATTCATGGTCTATATTGGTTTTTTAGCAAACAATAAAAAAAATGCATATAAACATGAAAATAGGCACAAGTTATAATGAAAAAAAGTAGATAGATAGCTCACGTTTAATTTTTGTGCATCTTAAAAAAACTATGCTCAAGCATTGTGATTGTATTTTAAAGAACAAAAAAATTCATGACTCCATATTATAGAAAAAAAAACTAAAAAAAAATGATCAAATTAAAATGTTGAGGGATGAAATCGGGAAAAAAATCAATAAAAAAAAAATAATAAAAAACAAAGCATCAAAAAACAAAGCATCCTCAAAATCAAGTGAGGTTGTCAAAACTCGCGAATAAAATCATGCGGAAATGATAATTTAATAAAAGACAACATAACATAAATGAAGTTTAAATTTAATTTTTAAAATATTCGAACTTCGAAGAACAAAATCAGAAAGGATAAAAAAATCGACTTTAAAAAAAATTGAAGAAGAATTGATCAAGTGTAATACAGTTAAAAACACGGTTGACCCATGTTTCGGTTAACCTAGGAAAAATCCAGTTAAAACCTGTTGACTATTTTTTTAAAAAAAAAAAATATCATTTTGACTCTTTTATAAAATAAAAAGATTTGGTTAACTTGAGTTAACTCAAATCAACTCACTTAACCTATGACCCAATAATGAAGTTGGACCATAATATAAAAATCAAACCTGAAAAAACAACAATGTGAAATTCTCAACCAACCAAAATAATTAGGAATAAACTTGAAAAAACAAATTTAAAAAACAAAAGTAATTTAAAAAATATAGATTTGGAAAGGAAGAGTATCAAATTTGACACAAAAATAAAACCAAATCATAAGATATGCAATTGAAAAGTAATTTCAATTAAAAAAAAAGATAAGAACAACTAAAAATAACAATCAAAAGAATGAGGAGTATATTTAATATAAAAATAAAATGTAACGAGATGAAATTCAAAAACAAATTAATTCAAGACCACATACATCACAATTAAAAGAATAAGGACTAAATCCAATATAAAAATCAAGTGTAAAGGGATGAAATTGAAAAATAAATTAACCTAATAAATGATTCAAGACCAAACACATTGCAATTAAAAAAATAAAAACCAAATTTGATATAAAAATAAAATATCAAGGGATGAAATTGAAAAAACAAATCAACTCAATAAATGATTCAATGCCAAATACATTGCAATCAAATGAATGAGAACCTAATTTAACTTAACAAACAAATAGACATACTTTCTTGTATTTTTGCAATGACTTGCAAGGTCTTTTAAGAGGAAAGAGAGGGAAGGAAAAAACTCGTTGCTAGAACTCCACCACTCCTCTTCGCCGTAGATGAGCCGAACCACAATCATGGGGTGGCACAACGCATCTAACCCGAAGGGCACAGACAATGTCCACTTGCTGGCGCGTGGAAAGCACGAAAAAAATAATATGTAAAACCCGAAAAACCCCTTAACCTAAGAACTGACCAGTACTTTTAAGTAAAACCTAATGATCTTTGACATGCATTTAAGTAATTGACCAATACAAAAAACATATGTAAAACCAGAAAACCCTTGAACCTAAAAAGAATTGTTTTTTTTTTCTTCAAGGACCGTTTAGTAATTATATTGTAGCTAAAACATATGAAATTACCAACCCCTAAACCCATGCTATCCCACAAAAGATAAAATCATGTGGATTCGTACAGTGAAAGGCTAATACCTTTATATATATATATAATGAACAAGGAAATCAACCAAACCAAATAACAAGTTACATGAGAGAGCCAGGTTTAAGCATTAGAACATATCATCGAGGGGAGTCAAATCCCATGTAACTAGGCTTATCGTGAAGGCTAAGTGAAACAAAGAAATGAATCAACGCCTTCTTGCTAAGCTAAGCGGCATGAGTTACATAATGCATTCAGATCTTCAAACAATCATCCATCAATTCAATCCAAGTATTGTTTTAACTACATAAATGTGCACAAAAACATTAAGCTAGGGCACCTACTGTCCCATGTTGGGAGGTGGTGGGGGTGGACGCATAACCTGGCCCTGCATCTGTTGCCCTGGAAAACCTTGGGGAGGCAGCATTGGAGGTCTACCCACCTGATTGCCAGGTGTGAAATTCGCCATTGCACCACTGCCACCAGGAGGTGGAGGCGGGGCAGGTGGAGCTCCACCTGGAGGCATAGGCCTAGGGCCATTACCCATGGGAGGAGGAGGGGGTAATGATGCAGGCAGTGGTGGTGGCGGGGGTCTTGATCCTGCAGCTAGTCCTTGCAGTGGCGGGGGTGGTGGTGGTTGAGAAGGCAGTGTGCCATTGGCTGCAGCAACAGATTGAGGTTTGTTCGCCTCTGGTGGCTTCAATTTAAAATATAACTGCAACTGTAAATTAGACATTTGAGTCAACATGTATTCACAATTAACAGATTATTTATTTGTAAAACCAGATTACAAACTAATCCAAAGAGACAGCAAAGTTTGTACTAAAATCCAAATAGATTCCACTTGTGGATAACCCTTTTGTCCACTCATTTTATGAATAACTAATGAAATCTTGAACATGGGCATCGCACCCAGAGGAGTGAAATCTAGAATTGATCCAGGTCTCTTAATGTTCTCGGTACAGGCCAAGTTAAATAAGACACAGTGAGAATTCGCAAAAGACTAATTCAACATTTCAATATAACATGAATATACAGGGTCCCAAGGCATGACAATCAAAACACATGAAGTAGTTGAGCAAGAATTAAAATACTAACTGTGAACATCTTGGAGTCCGGATCCCAATGTGAGAAGAATTTAGGAGTAGACTTGTCAATTTCTGTGCTAGGAACCTGGGATTATTAAATAAACAAGCACAAATGATAAATGTTTCCAGAATTAACCATCAACTTAAAAGAAAGAAACATGCAATGAACATCTTTCAACTTGCCTTGAAAGAAATGATCTCATAAGGTTCCGCTGCAAATAAAAGATATTGAAACCTCTTATCATTGGCCTCAATTCTCTGTATCCATGACAACATAAATTAAGTTAGAAGGATCCGATCATAGTTTTCATCTACCAGGAAAAACATAAGCCGGGGGGTCGATATTAATCAAAGGATAAAACATGATTCTTCTCGAGTGCAATGCAAGATTAAAGAAAATAATTTATGCAGAGATGTTTACCATAAACAGTGCAGACATGGGATGAATTTTAGAGAGTGCTTGTAAAAGTTATGAATGGCTTAGTTTTTTACATCATTAGATTTCAACAAGCTGCTTGAGTTGACCAATATGTTTGCAAACAATTTTATAAATAACAGTTTCTATCACTTTGTTTTTCTTTGATTGTTACAGATAACACTTTTGGTTTCTCCATTTGATTATTGCAGTTACAGACAAAATCAATGATAAAGTTAAGTTTTTAAGCAAAGGCTGAGTTGTAATTCATAAGTAATGCTAACCAAATAAATTTTTTTGTCACTTAACATGTGCAGAAGGTAAGAGATCAATGGAAAAGAGAGAGTTAAGAAAAAACAAAATGGAGATTACCTGTTCATAAGATGACATAAATCGATGCCTAGGCTTTGTATTGTCCTCTATCTCAGGATATTCAATCTGGAAGAGAAGAGACCTCTGCTTTGTCTCTGGATCAAATTGCTTTGTCACCCGGTAACCAGGCCTGCCAATTTTGACTGCACAAAGACAAAGACAGACAAAAACATTAACTCTTAAGTTTATGATCAAGTACCCACACTGCCATCTTACAAAATTTGAAATATTACAACAAAATATGAAGTGAAATACAATTAGATGTAGTCAACACCTAGAAGTACAATGTCTTTGTGAAGCAACATACAGACAAGCTCACCTCCACCATGTCTTGGCAGGACAGTAGGAATTTCCTAGCTTGCATTCTAAACCAAGTCACATCTACACAGTTATCAGTTAGTAAGTTAAGAACCAATCTGAGGTCTCAATATAGTATTGATTTTTATGATTAAGTTAAGATATGAAGGGTGCACATAAATAAGTAATTCTCAGACAAAGATTCAGACAAATCTCTAAGGAAACACTGTGATTAGTGCTCAACAGTAGAGATCACTACACTGAACCAAATTCTTACTGTAAAGTTCATATCCACAGAATTTGTCTAAAGAAAGACTGTCCTTTTGTTTCCAAATTGGAACTTTTATAAGAACATATTTCCAAGTTGGACGGAATCATCATACTCCAGACTACTCATAAACAACAGTTACCACAATACCCTTGACATAATTAAGCTAGAACAAAAACACAAAGCACCACAGAATGTTTTGCTTTCCACCAAACAGCGTTATTGTTTGCATAGGTCTGATAACACTAAACCCAAGCTCCAAATTCAATATTTCTGGCCAAGCCATGCAATATGTGCAGCAGCATGAAATCCTAAGAAAGCCAGTTTGGTTCTAAGTTGAGGCCTTTAAGTTTAACTTGTCACCAGAAACTACAAACAACCAATCTCAAGAACCTGACCCATTTCCTTTATTTTTCCTCCCTTTTTTTTTCTGTTTTTTTCATTCAAGACCTTTTGTTGCTATTGACCTCAATAAGCTACCACTGTTTATTTTCCAAAGCTTTTTCAAGGGACATTACTAAATATATGAGCAACGGCACTACCTGGATCTTAATCTTATAAGAATCAAAATAGTCCATGCGGTACATTTTACTTTGAAGCCAAAATATCAGATTAAGGAGATTCTTAGGCAAATAAACTCCAATCAGATATGAATTCACCATGCCATTAGTAGTGGCTTTTTCAATAACTAACACCCAAACAAGTACTCCATTTTTCTTTTATTAAGCAACATGATCTTTCATACTTCTCAAAGCCACTCATTGATCTAATGAAAACAAGGTTAGTGTTTTGTATGCGTGTTAATCTACCTTCAACACCAAACCAATCAACATAGTTTCTATCCACTACATACTAAATTAAACAAAAAAATAACAAATAAAACGGGAGGGAAGGAGACTGGAGACTTGCCTGTCTTGCGAATGTTAACTTTGCGCTTGTTAGGCTGAGGAAGGGCAGGCGCATCTTTAGCCTCACGAGCAGCTCTCTTAGCCAAATTGGTCTGATGGCGCTTCCCTTGTGTGTGAGCCAAGTAGTTTCCTTCATTGTTGTGCAAAGTCAGACACAGCTTACACTCATAACTACAAATACCTCAAACAAACAATTAATCAATCAACTTAATTATTTTTTCAAAAAAAAAAAAACTAAACCTAAACCTAATACAAAATACAACTCTACTGTACCTGCCGAGGTGGTTGCGCATGAAATAGGGATCTTTTGCTAGATCGATTGTCTCCAGGGCGAGACGTCTGAGACGCTCACGGCGGTCGATTGCCTCGTTCTGGGCGGAGGCGGCGCCTCCGCTGCCTGGCTTAGAACCCCATTCTCTATCCATTGAATGTTTTAACTTCTTCTTCCTCTGACTCTGAGCGTGAGATTGTCAGGGATAATGGTTGGAGATTAGTCACTCACTCACTCACTTAGCTGAACTTGGACTGGATTTGGCGGTGGACCACTACGTTTGGGCCGGGCTTTATGCTGCAATTCAGTTCCATTTATTTCCCCTCTTTGTTTTCTTTTCCGATATTACAATTACCGTTACAATTACAATTACAATTACGTTAAAATAAATTAAGATGTGACTGTGGCCAATTTCACTATACTCCCTCTTACAATTTGAACTTCTTTTATTTTTCATTTTTGTAATCAAACATTTTTTCTTTTTGAATTAATCCTTTCTAAAGAGCCAAAATTATGCTTCGGTGGTTAAGTTCGCAATCATTCTATTTTTTTATTTTTTTTATTTTCTACTTTATTTTTCATTCTCATCATGCTATAATCCCAATTCCAAATCGTTATTTGCTTCGATATTTCTCTAATGTTCTCTTAGAAGTTGTCGGATTTGACGATTGGGATAGATTTTTCTAAATTAGTGGCCAATTGCTTTTTACTTGTTATGGAAAGATAAAACTAAAAGAAAGGAGATCAAAGTTAAAAACATAGGAAAATTACATGGATATTTTAAAATTGAGACAAAAATTTAATTTTGATCTTTTTACTTTTCAATTGATAAATTTTTGACCCTTTTAGTTTTTGAAAACTCACTTTTTATATAAATTTTTATTTTTTATTTTTCAGTTTCTTGGTTTGAGAAAGATAAGAGAGATGCATCGAATTTTGATGCTAGAAAGAAAAAATCATAGGTTGACACCAATTTCAACCACAAAGAAAATTAATCTTGATATTTACGAGTTTTATTTGATGAAAGATGTTCCACGAGAGTGTGCTTTGACCTTTATCTAGCATAAGAGAGTAAATATGATATCAAGAAGTTTTTTTAATTCAAATTGATTCCTTTTTTTTATATCAATTTTTGGGCTGTTTAAAGGTATGGATATGTTTGTTTATGTCTCTGGGTTGTTTTTTTAGTTTTTATTTTATCAAAATGGGTTAAATCAATTTTTAGAGAGAGTTATCAGATTCTAGAGTAGTAAATGACACATCGTCTGTGCTTTTTCAAAAAGAAATTAAAGGAAGGAAGATGTTTATCCACCATCTAATATAACAAAAAATTAAGATGCCTAGCACGTGAGCCATGCCTAGGTTGGCTCGGGCTTTTTTTTTTTGTTTTTTTATATTAGTTTTTTTTCTTTTAATTTTAGCATTCAATATTGAGTTGATTGAGAATTGGGCTCTATAATTTGTTTTGATTTTTTTTATGAGGCTATCCCAATCTTATGATCCAGGCCGCAGGTTTGGCGGGTTACCCGGGTAGACTCACAATGATTTTTTTTTTCAATTTCATCATTCAACACTGGATTTATTAGGGATTGAGCTTCATAATTTGTTTCGATTTACTTTCTATAGGGTTATCACGGTTCTATGACTCATGTTGCATATTTGACAGGTTGACTCGGGTCATTGAAATATGTTGTCATCTTAATATTTTAAATAAAAATTATCTTTAATTTTTTATAGTCAATCTACATTTTTACTAGTCGTACAAGTTGCTTTTAGATATGTCAAATCAACCTTAAGAGATCACACACATATAAGAAGTATTGGTTAGAAATTAAAATATGATGATTAATTAAGTTTGGCTTGATTGCAAATAAATTGTAGAAATTGAGGATTTGAATGTAAATAATACAAGGGATTACAATTCTAGACCAAGAAACAATCAAATAAGAATTTTATAGAATAAATTTCTAAAATTATCCTTAAATAATATATGTGATATTATTTAAGAGACAAATTGATATTTTACCATTTAGAGGGTTTTTAGGTTCCTCTATAAATGGAATGTTATGCCTCTTATTTTCTTAGAAAGAGAAGGTGAGTAGAGTACAATATAAAAGCACTTAAAACACAAAAGAAAAGAGCTAGCACTCTAAGGTATAACAATCTCTCTCTTTTAAAAGGGTTTAAGAGATTTCTCGTTGGTGGTTCATGTGGATTACTGTTAGAAACCGAACACTTGAACGACTTGTAGTTTGTGATAACTCAGTCTTGAAGAAATATTCAAAACTAAAATGAACATATAATCTTCAGGTTATCTTCACATAAACCCTAAACAACTCTAGATTTGTCTAATAGGATCCTTGGAATTCCAATTTTTATTTAAATTTATTGTTTTCGCTGCGTGTATGTGTTTCATGAAACTCAACACAACAATCCCACCACCACCCGATACAAACATTATCAACACTATAAATACCTTCACTACCATAATAAAATTGTTATTGTCAGCCCTAACTATCCACTACCATCGTTACTACCAAAATCACCGCTACTACCATCACTATCATTTTTTTTCATTTTATTACTGTCAATCCATAACTATTACATAAAAAACAATAGCTTAAGTTTTGGATGAAAATAATTTCCTAACATATCCACCAATAAAAAAATAACTTATGTTTTAGAAAAAAACATTTTCTACCAAACAAACACACATCTAATTATAGTTTCTTATAATTAGATTTAGAAAAGTGTTTTGAAATATGTTAGACACAAATCAAGAATAGAAAAAAGAGAGTATCATGCGAAATATTAATTGGATAAGACCTTATAATATGATTTTATATTATTCTCTCACACATTGTTTCAAATAAAAACCTTTTGGATTTAAATTATAAAAGCCCACCACAATCTTGTGTTGAGATTTAATTTAATTCAAAAAAATTGATTGGTAAAATTGCATCAATTGATCACTTGGTTAAAGAAACTTTAATATTAAGGATGAAAACTTTACCTGGATCTAATTGATATTGATCTAAATGAGTAAAATATTTTATGGATAGTTCTGGTTTGAGCATGGCTAGTAAAAACAAAGTCAATTTTCAAGCGAGTAATGAATATTACTTTACCCAACCTCAAACCTGACTCAAAATCTCTTTATATTCATAAAGTTGATAAAATTTACAATCTTATTATTAACTTTGTGTGTGTGTATATATATATATAGAGTTAGGATTCTGTCTCTCACGTTTTTTTCTATCTCACTATAGACCAAGCTAAAGATCAATAACAATAATAACAACCTCTTTATGTAGTTACCAACTCCACCCAACTTGAGCTTCCATTATTTATCTCTTCAATCTTTACTTGGGCATAAAGCATTTATTTCACTCATATTCTCAAATTGTTTTTTATGAAATCCTCTCTTTTATGCCTTAGTTTGAAATCTCAAAAGGTATTAACAATTTCTCCTTTTCTCTCACTTCTTTTAAACCTCTTTTAGTTGTTTTCATCATTTAATTTCATGTGTTTTTTGTTTTTTTACGGGAAAAAACAAAACCCTAGCCTTTCCTTTTCTTTATTTGAGCTTCTATTTCTTGTTTTTCAATTTTCAATTATAGTTATTGAGGATTTTATGGGTTTTTATGACTAAAAACTGGTCTTGATTCTTTATATTTTTAGGGTTTTGTGTTTAGTTTTGCAAATACAACAATATTATTACTGAGTTTCTGTTTAATTTTGGATTAAGTGGAAAAGTAGTAAAACTGTTATAGTAATGAGTACTGCAAACATATACTATGTTAGGTTTTGGTATATAAAACTCATACCTACTATGTAATGAGTGTACATGAATAATAATTTTAAATTCGGGTTTAAATATATATAATATTAAGTGCTTGTTTGGTATTGAGGTTGAATCTATTTTCCATCAAAATTTGAGTTTTTTTTTAAATTAATATTTTAATGTTTTTGGATTGTTTTAATGTGCTGATATCAAAAATAAATTATTTTTTTAAAAAATTATTTTAATATATTTTCAAACAAAAAATATTTTAAAAATTAATTTTTATAACAGTTGGCAACAATATCTCAAAGTTGTTCTGGGTGTACCTTTTGTCAAATACCATATCCACAGGGATGCACGTGTACAGTGTATCAAGGAACGAGCTCCTCCTATTGGTGAGTAATTTCACAAGTATGGCCAGTGTATTCTTCACTTGAGCACGAAACCAAAAAAATAAAATAAATTAAAAAAGGCCAGTGGTTCCATACCCATGGTCAAGGATCATAATCACCAAACTTGGTCTACAATCTTTAAAGACCCAGGCAGACCCTGCAAGTTGAACGTGCAAACATGGAGTCCACAATTTTAGACCAATTGTGTCCAAAATCTTAGTAAATCACTAAGTATTTAAGGGATGATTTGGACAGGTCTACTAAACACAAAGTTCAAAGGCGTGACGGTGGTGATTGCTGCTATCACCACCGGGAGAGGTGCTTTCTTGGATTCTAAAGAAAGGGGACGCAGCCTACCGATGGGGCCAAAGCATCTGTGTTATTCTTCTTTACCTCTTAAGATTGTCTTCCACCATTCAAGCTATTCTCCTCTCCCTCATAAGCTTAGCTTTGCTCTGCCATGGAAGCAAAACAGCCAAGCCCCCCACGCACGCAAATCTTACTGTATTAAAAGACTGGACTTCCACATGATTTATACCAAAAATTAAATTTACATCAACCTTTCAATTATTTCTGTGATCGGCACAAACTAGAAGGTAACTTTTTGGTTGAGCCCACAGACAAAACTCGCATGCCATGTGCTAATTTGATGAGTTCAAAAAACACAAGCCTTCAAGGTTGTGGGCGCTTCTAACTGTACATGTTAATGATGTTGTCTTACTACCACCCTTTTCTTCCATTCCTTGGCTCAAATACTCGTCTGATGGAGTTGCTGCTGCTGTCACAAATTATCAAAAGAAATTCTCCGAGAAAAGAAAATTCCAAAATATTTCTTTTGAAAGAAAGTCCAAAAAATGCATCACTATAATCCCTAAAGAAATTGAACAAGTGGGATGCATGCAGATGGTTTTGATTTATCTATAGCTACGGCTTCAGGCCCCTCCACAGCTTTTGAATAAATGAACTTAACACTTTGCCTAATCTACCATGACAATACCCCCTCACCTGACGGTCGGAGCGTGCTAACACCGCGCGTGGGAGAGAAACCCCAACTGGCCGTGTTCCGCGAAAACGGCAGCGCATCTCGGGGCAAGAATAAAAAAAAAGGACGAGTAAATTATTCTTTAGTGCCTGAATTACAAACCTCATTGTAACTTTATTCTCTTATGTTTATAGTTTAGTCCCTTGACTATTGTCATTTATAAATTCCAAATGTAGCTTTTGATAATTTAAATTTTCAAAGAAAACCAACACAGAAGAAGCAAATGTTTTTGTGAAGTAAATGGTGTTTTTATTTTCAAAATCTTTTAATTTTTAAGGCGATGAAGTACTTTTTTTAATTAAAACTTCACTTAATTAGTCAGAACTATCATAATTATAGAGCAATTAATCAAGTTATAAAAAAAAAGATAATTTTTTTATGATATAATAAGTGAATATACTTAATATTTCGTGATCACTTACTTTCGATTCAATGAAAAAAAGTAACATTTACTTTCCTTTTTTAAGAAAATAATGAATTTTATTAGTTATAATTGAATTATAATTTTATTAGCTAATGCAACTACAGAATAAGTGGTTAAATTATTAAGTGATAAGATGAATTATCACACTACAATATATCTAACGTTGTAAATTCAAGTGCTGGCTGCTGAAGAAAGAGTGGGAATTGTAAGCTTGCATCCAAGTCCTCTTTTTAAGACATGAAGAGCTAAGTTGTAGGTTTTAAGACATTAAGGACTAAGTGGTAATTACTTTCAAAATCCAGGGATGGAAGATAATTTACTCAAAAAGAGAGAATCCAGGAAGGCTAAAGAGTAAAGACACTCAAGAGTAAAGAATAACGTTGGTGTCAGGTGTTTCTCTTACTCTCCAGCGAGTTAGCCGTTTTCTTTAGCTTCACTCTCTTTCTTAAAAGAAAACATCGATGCCATTACTTTTCTTTCCTCCTTTTCTCTCCTTAATCCCCCCCCTACACATATAGCACGCTCATTTCTTTCTCTTTCGCTCTGTACTTATTAAGAGAGAGGGGAAAAAAATAAGCCCAACAGCCCTGATCATCATTACAGACAACGCAGACACAGTCTAGATTATTGTCGAAAAGGGAATTTTTAGTTCAAAATTGTCCTGAAACAAAGTGTAGATAGCACTAAATAAAAAGAAAAGAAAAGGAGAGAGAGACGGTAAAGGGTTTTGATATCTTGGATTGGAAGAATAAGAATGGGATCATCTTCAGGGCAAAGCAGTGGATCATATGATCTATCATTCAAGATCTTGTTGATCGGTGATTCTGGGGTTGGCAAAAGCAGTCTTCTTGTCAGTTTCATTTCCAGTTCCATTGAGGATATTGCACCAACCATTGGTATTAAAACCTTCTCTGTCCTTTGCTTTCTTTTTACTCTTCTGTGGATTCTTAGCTAGCTAACAGTCTGTAACGCCTTTGGATCTCTCTTCATGGTTGAAACTTGTTCAGTGATTATAAAACATGGTTGCCAGTTATGAGTTTTTGCTCCTTGTTGATTGTTCTTAATCAGATATATTAAGAGCTCCTTATTTTAGTATGATTTATTAGTTGGTGACGTTTATATAGCAAGTAAAATCTGTTTCTTTTTGTCAACCACAAGTAGTTGGGCCTTATTTTTATGTTGGATTCTTCAATGCTTAAACTACTTAACTGTGTGATTAGATAATTAATTATGAAGTTGCGTATGTTTACTCTAATAGAAAATTGTAACTTCAGTTGATCTACTGGAAATTGAGTTCTCTGTAATGATTATGCATTGAGATTCTTTGTCTTTGTCTTTGTCTTTGTGTGAAGGTGTGGATTTTAAGATCAAGCAGCTAACAGTAGGAGGAAAGCGATTGAAGCTGACAATTTGGGATACAGGTATAAAATGCAATCACAGCGTTCTGTTCTTTTAGTTCATATTACCTGACTATGTAGACTACATTTTGACCTTATGAGCTGAGTGATGGAGCCAATAATGTCAAAGGGTTCTTAAACTTTGTTCTTACTAATTTTAAAGTTGCTAGCAATGGAACAGTTAGATATCAAATATAACACAGAAACTTTGGAAAAACGGTTCACTTCCTTTTTCTGTAGTGAGATGTGGAGTGGCTTTTCTGGCTTGAATAAACATTGACTTTTGCACTCTTTTAACGCAGAACTCTTTTTTCCCTTAACATTAATGATACCAGTCATGAAACTTATGTTCCAATCTGTGTAATTTGATTCATAATATCATTTTGGTTCTTGCAGCTGGACAGGAGAGATTCAGAACACTGACTAGTTCTTACTACAGAAATGCCCAAGGGATCATTCTTGGTAAGCTAAAAACCGTATACATCATGTGATTTTGTTCATTAAGAATGTGGTGCTGCTTGCAACCTGCAAATAATCATGAATAGGAATTAGTGCAAAGTCCTTTATGGCCATGAAAATCTGATCGCAAAGTATTTGAATCTATCTCTCATGCTAACTTCATTTCTAAGATAATTTCTATTTGTTTTTGTAGTTAAACTCTTGTAAATTGCTGTATATATATCATGCTGAACATAGAATATCTTATTCCATTTATATTGAAAATGGTTGTTATAGTATCACAGTCCAATTTTTTAGGAGATTCCCTTAAAATTTGAAGTAATCCATTAGCTTTCTAGTAATAAATATAGAATTATTAACAAGCATATCCCCAACAAGGCTTTCCAAAGTAGGGGAAAGTGGTGCTTTCATCTTATCTCTTAACCTCTTCAACATAGTAGCATCCTGATGACTATGTCATTTGTTATCATGATTTACCCCTACATTAATAGAGAACCAGCTTCGGCACATGCATTCTGCAGGCCTCGCAGAATTTTTGTTATATTATTCAGCTCGTTATGGGATTTTTTGGTCTTTCTCACCATTTTGGTGGGACAAATTAATATGAATTTCACCATGCTGAAAATCATGTTGATTGTTTCTGTCATATACATGCTAGTAATTTCAGTCATGTACAAGCTAGTATCTATAACTCCCACTAGTACTCTACCACTTGTTAATTGATTATTTTTTTGAGAACATCTTTGAAAGTATACCCCCCCATAATTTTGACTGCCCATTCTATAACTGATATCTGCTTAAATTACAGTTTATGATGTGACAAGGAGAGAAACCTTCACGAACTTATCAGATGTGTGGACTAAAGAAGTTGACCTTTACTCCACAAATCAGGATTGTGTCAAGATGCTTGTAGGAAATAAAGTTGATAAAGTAAGTTTCCCCCCCCGGCCCAAGAGGATGAATAAGTTAACAGAAGACTATAACAAATCTTTAATTCAAGGTCAATGTAGACCAGTGGAACTCGTATTTAAAAATCGTCCGTTTTATCCATGTCCTGGTGCAGTCTAATGTGTGCCCTAAAACTCCTTTTCATTTCTCTTCATATTATTGTTCTATTTTTTCCCATGATTTCAGGATTCTGAAAGGGACGTAACTAGAGACGAGGGGATGTCTCTTGCTAAAGAGCATGGATGTACGTTTCTTGAATGTAGTGCTAAAACTAGACAAAATGTGGAGCAATGCTTTGAAGAGCTGGCATTGAAGGTACTATTTGAGAGTGCATGAACTGTCTGGCAACATGATACATGCATCATTCTATTCCATAATCACGATTAAGTTTTTTGCCACCCTGGTAATAGAATAAACGATCAGTTAAAATGAGCAGAATTAAAATAGTATAGCGGCATTTGCAATTGGAGCTCTCATGTAAGGTAACTTCCTGTTTTTTTTAAAAATAGTGCTACTTGCGTCTAGCATACGTGTCCATTTTCATTTGAAAACATAAAATATTAATTTGTCAGATTGGTTGATGTCTAATGATGGAAACATTTATTAAATTATTTCCCATTTGTCGTTTCTCTGAAAGAAAAGACGCTGCTATTGTCCTAGAGATATAAAAGTGATTCAGATTATATACAAATGAATTACATTTGTTGTTCTCAATTCTGATATTTAATAATTTGTGTTTTAGATAATGGAGGTCCCTAGTCTTATGGAAGAAGGATCTACGGCAGTGAAGAGAAACATTTTAAAGCAGAAACCAGATCAGCATCCACCTTCGAGTGGTGGTGGCTGTTGCTCTTAAAGGCTGCAGCAGAAGGCCTCTCTATATGAGAAGCATGACTTACATATCAATAAAAGTCACAAGTAGCACTGCTGATGGCGCATGTACAATGAATTTCCACCTTAACAAATCATGGACATATCGTGTATATGATAATTGCTTTCCTTGTTTCTTTGTGTTTGTACTGTTCCTGTTGTCAATGAGTTGCCTTGATCACTATTGTACCATCTCATTCTGGGAATTCAGGCACTGAAATAACATATATTAGCTTGTGTAAATTTGTTTGCCTTTGTTTTTGTGGGCCAATCTTTCCATATTTCCATTGATTCAGTTGTTGTGAGTTTATATCTTCTTCTCATCTGTTTTTGTATCTTTGTATTCACCCTTCAGCCATGTAAATATCAAATTGGGAATTCTTGGTCAAAATTAGTGTAGAAGCAGCGGGAACTTCTATAATATTCCATGTAAAACAGATACTTCAAAACCTCTCACCTTTCCGTATCAGCCATATCCAACAAAGCAGAGTGATATCCAAAAGGCTGCTGTGATTGATTTTGGTAGAACACACCGACTTCAAGCTAGCAAAATACAGAGCTCGACGACCATGTCTCTACCACGGGATACTCAGATCCATGGGAAACAGGCACATTTTGAATGAAAAACATGCAGGTATCGACTGCTTCACATATAATGTAGTGTTTTTGAAAAAAGAAAAAAATAATAATGATAATGATATTGAACATCCTCAGAGAATTAATGTAGTTTATAAAGCACTGCCTTCGTTTCCTTAGGATGGGTTAGGTGAGAGTGTGTTTGTTTTTGTGATCAAATAAAAAAAACATTTTAAAAAAACAGTTATTACAATTCTAAATACTACAAGAGAGTTTCATGATACTACAGCTTAATTTTATTATTCAATCCTATGATACAATAATTAGTTTATTTTTTCGTTTTAATGATCAAATTGTAAATTATTTTAAACTCTATAAACTATCCTGAAACGTTTCAACTTATGAAGTTCGATCATGATATAATTCTATATCATATTTTGATATTCTAATTTTCTTTATGAAGTTCTTATAGAACTCCCAGGAACAGTAATAAGGTACAATAATAATTCCTCGTTAGTGTCAATCGGTTTTTAAGTTTTATTAACAAAAACTCCATGACAACATTGTATACCAAGACAATAATAAAATTTGATTGACCATTAGCGAAAAATTTGGTTTATGTCCCTAAAATAGAAAAATTGTTAATTAGATCATTTGAGAATTTTGCTGTCTGTCTGTTTGTTTCTAATTAGATAAGTCTGTTTGTTTCTAATTAGAAAAGACTTATCGATTAAGTTATTCATAAAAAAATAAAAGATTCGTCAATTAATCAGTTCATTGATCATTTCTAAGAAAGATATTGAACCAGTATAAATGATAAAAATTAAACTTTGACTCTAATCTCTTGAATATGCATATTTGCAAATAAAAATAACAAAAAATAATAATAATTTAAATATTTTTAACATAATACATCAAAAGAATATAAAATAAAAATAATTTTAAGCAAAAAAAAATTCAATTTTTTAAGAAAAACACAATCCAGTGAAACTTTTTCTTTAATTATATTAACAAAAATATATTGTCACTCGTATAAAGGTATTTCTTATCTAATCTAGTTCTATTTTCTTAAAACTTTATTATAAAGTCATTGGACATTCCAAAGTACGATTGATCCCTAAACGTAGGTGTCGGTAGCAATTGGTGTTCTCAGCTTCCGATTTGTTTCAGGATAAACTTTAAATGGAGCCCTTTTAATCTTATACTCTGAAATGGATTCTCCATTTAGAAGCTGTTCCAGGATTTGATTCGACTAGGAACGAAAAGAACTGGAAGGCAAAGACTGAATAGACAATGCTACTTTAGAGCTGACTAAACTACAGAGACCTTCGGGCCAGAAATTAAGGAGCTCGTGTCTTAAAAAACTTCAACACCAAGTATTCATGGGCTAACTAATCACATACCATTCTCTCAACCATCCAAAACTCACTGGCACCAGTAATGATAGCATTGAACATTTTAAATTTGTGGTTAATAATAATAATAAAATCTTAAATTTCTAACTACCATTAGGTATAAGTTTGTGTTTGTGTAAGGAAGCTGAAGATGGTCACGATGATGCACTTCCAGCGGATTCCAAAATTCTGTGAGCTTCAGTATCTGGTTCAGGTAGTTCGCTTGGAATCTGCCATAACAATTAATTAGTAAATGAAGGAGATGAGATTCATAATCTCCATAATGAAACCAATGGTTGCTAACCTTTCCATATGAGTTTGCTGTTGTAGCGGAGGCACCAGAAGCCAGCAACAATCTAATAACATCAGCATGTTCACCTCTTGCTGCATGGTGAAGAGGCTGCAAAAGGGTTTTAATATCAGTGATTAGTGAAATGAAAGAAAGAATAGTGTTACATATACAAGGGTTGACAGGGGGGCGAGGAGGGAGTTTAAAACACAGCTACAGGTCCAATAAACTGTCACTCTAAGAACCCTCGTTAGCTCCCACCAGCTAAAGGACTGGGCAAAGCCACAGCAATGACATCAGCTGACTGGCCCAACACAACAATCCCAACAAGAGTAAAAAGAAACAGGAAACAGGAATCACATCATTTCTTTTTTGCCCTATTTTCTCCTCCTAACCAATTTCCAGTCAGCTCTAAGAATGCGGCCTCCTACCAAAACTCGAAAACCATTCAATTTATTATTGGAACTCACAGTATCACCCTCATCATCAACTGCCTCTAGCATCCTTTTCACACGCTCTGCACTACTAGCAGTGTTCAGTAGAAGTTGGGCTATCTCAGTAAATCCTGCAGCAGAGAACAAGGGCAGGGAGGGAGCAAAAAAGAAAAGTTCAACACTCGTTTTGATAATTTTACGGGGAAAGAATTCAGAACAAGTTGATGGTGATAAATTCTTGTTCTTACCCCCTGCGCAAGCATCGTGCAGAGGAATCGCCCCGTCTTCATCCTTGGCCTCCAAGTTTGCTCCCCTTTCCAAGAGTAGCTACAGAGGAAAGTGAAATAATTTGTAGTACAGTTTAACACTATAAAGCACCACCAAAAAGCAGTAAAAGAGAATAAATCGAGACCACTAACCTGGACACAGGGTAAATATCCATACAGGCATGTCAAATGGAGAGCCGTGTCACCATCTTCCACAGGTTCATCAATGCTGCCATTCAGGTTATCTGAACCAAAAACTAAAGTATGAGCAGAAATGAAATGGAGAGCCGTGTCACCATCTTCCACCTATTTGACTTAGGTGGCATTTTAGTGCCACGCAATGATGACAGGAATGAAATGGCAGTTGAAAACGTTAAATAATTTTTTTGTGCTTTCAAATTTCTGATTTCTAACTTAATGGGTGGAATGAATTCTGCACACATCATCCCTAACTCTAGAGATTTCTTACAAACCTTGCAATTACCAATCTTCCATTACTTCCTACTTCAAAAAGGAAATTTTTTTACCATTTCACATTTTGTTATAAACTAGCTACTCTCAAAGCCTTGGACTGGAAACCTATTGGCTGCAAGTCCAGAAGATTCTAATCAATGTACGAGTCACTGCCCATGTTCAACAATATTGTTTTATAACCTCCAAGTCATGTAACAAACCATCATCAATTTGACATTTGCACAAACTAAAAAATCCTGCATAGTGAAGCTAACAAAAGATCTAAATCGGCAGCAATATATTCTTCTAATCCCATGAAAAATCAAAGAATGAAACGTGTTATGTTTGATAATGCTCAAGTTCAAACTCCAATCTTTAGGAATCTCGCATTCCAAAATTCAATTACGCAGCTTCACTTCTGGGGTCAAGTTCAAGCATTATTAGGCAGGCAATGAACCCGTTATTAAACTCTTTCATAAAATTATTTCCACTATTTAATTTTCGAAACAATGGACCCGAATGACCAAATCTATCTACTCAGATGCAGAACCAGGCTTTAGAAGTGAGAAGTGTGGCTAGCCTAAACGCAGGCGGTAGGGTAGTTTTTATAAGAACTAACACCCAAAGGAGATCCTTTATATTATACAGCGTCTTCCACAGATCATAAGTAGGAATATACACAGCTCCACATCAAGCTTTGTTATTCGGTTGATTAGCAGCAACAGGCCTCTCTCTCTCGCTCTCTTTCACATGAAGATAATAAAACCCTATCTCAGCAGGATGTCTACAGCTATTCCTACCACTGAAGTCCACTCACCCACCAACCATCGCTGAATCTCCAGTCCATTCATTAGCAACTCAATAGAGATTACTGGTCAGCTTACTAAAAAAACCTTCCAAACTTACCAATATGAACACAGACCAATCCAAATACTCAAAAATCCAATCAACCCACGTATTTTCTTTTATCACACCAGTCCTAATTAAGAAGTAAACCTTTGAGCAAGAACCTAACCCAAATATCCAACAACTAGAAATTCAAGCAAATCAGTGCCAACTGTACAAGTGGAAAAAAACCCAAAAGGACAAAAAAAAAAGGGCAAGAGAAAAAGAGAAGATATCAACCTAGAGCATTGCGAAGAGCGTCGAGGTCACCGAGCTGAGCGGCGCGGGCGAGGTCAAGGAGGTGAGGAGGAATATCGGAATCTTGGTCAACTAAGCCGTCTCCTTCAAACAGAGCATTGTCTTCTTCGTTCTCCTCTTCTTCCATTAGATTGTCGAGATGTACTGCCATTTCTCGTTTTTTTTTTTAAATAATTCTCCGTCCCTCTGTGTTTGTGCAGGTAGGATACACAGGAAGGTGGAAGCAGACAGCTAAAACAAAAGTAGGGCTTCAGCAAGTAAAATAAAAGGAAAAAATGGTTCGCGGCACGAAAAAGAAAAAAGAAAAAAGAAATTATATATATAAGAAGTGGCCTAGAGAGCAACAGAAGTGGACCTTGACACAGGACAATTGATGGGCCTGAAACTGTGTAGAAGAAGACCATAACTCAATTATCTTTTGGTGGGCATGAACCCTATACCTCCAAGCATGGTGCCGTTCTCCACAGTCCACACTTTGTAAGAGATTGGGTTTGTCTTTGGAGTCTTTCCACTCCGCTCATTTGGGTCACTTGTGGCTTGCTTTTAGGAGGTGGTCCTTTTTTCGTATATCTTAGCGCATGCTGGATATGGATGATAATGGGTGTTAACAATCGGGAGTCCATGCGCATCTAGTGCAATGGCTTGGAAGCAAGCTACCTTACCATCTTTCGAAGCTTTAAAAAATATATCAAGTCTTTTATCCCTCGTTAATGAATCTTGATTTGTCAAAGGATTTATGTGATTATCCGTGGTAAATGTTGTAAGAATGTAAATACAAATAGAAACTTGAGGTGTGTATAGATATTATTATTTTAAGGATATTTTCTCAACACAAAACTATCCTTCAGGTTCTAACAAGTTCCTCCTCTAAAGACGAGAGGGTTACAGAAACAACGACCAAGATAGAAGTGTATTGATGTAGACTTCACATGTATATTGTTTGAGAGTATAATAACAGTTATTTTTTAAAATGCGATGGAATAGAAGTGAAATAAAAAAATAATTTTTTAAAAATAATTTTTAAAACATAAAAATAAACGGTTTCATGTAAAAGTGTTTAGGATAGACTAGCTAACACATTATCATCATGCATGTGCAATAGTGAAACGACAATGAACAGTTATTTATCATCTTCCCTTAGCTCTCTCAAGTATATGGACGCCTCATACAAAGTAGTCACATGCATTCGTGCTTCTCAACACCAACGAAATGTGGAAGTAACGAACTAAAAAAATTGTAGATAACCTCGTCTTTACATCATGGGTGTCTTACTCTTAATCATCTTTCTATATACATGCCCACTTGTTATTAGAAAGTGATAGCACACGACAAAAAAAGGGAGAGATCACTTGGGTACAAGTTCCCTTGTCTTCTTTGATCTTACCATGAATGGTGGCGATATATACTACTTTATGACAACCCATGTTGATTCGGTTAAGGACATTCTACACATAAATGTGGGTTGGCACTTAGAAAATATATAATGTCGTGTACATGTCGCAAATTACTAAAAGCTGGACTGCTTTACACTTTGAAAATTTAGGAATCATCACAAATCTAAGTCTCTTTTGGGTACCATCAACAATCTAAAGTTTGTAATGTCGAGGCCATACACCAATTATTTTCACGTTGGTGTTCTCTTTAGACACATGGATCTCACAAGGGATTCTTTATATAAAGCTCTTCGTAGTTGTTAGAAAGTTTGGTTTATGTTTAGGCAATCTACTAAAAGCATGGTGAACTAGCCAAAAAGTAATGTTAAAACCTGGCAAAGTAAAAAATACATGATGTAACATGAGGAGTGTAACTAGTACGAAGAGTGCAGATTATTTGTTTAAGTTTTAAGTTTGTTTTTTAGAAGTTATCAGTTTGGGTATCATAAATTTTAATGTTACTAAAAACTTATATAATTATTAACTTTAGGATCCGTATGATTAGTCAAAATACGTGTCATATTAATAAATAAAAGAGAGAGAGAGAGAGAGAGAAATGTGTGCTGTAATATTATGGTATTCAAGATTCACCGCCTCTAATCAAGTGAGATAGTGCGAGTGTAAACGCCATTGTTGTGTGTGATAAACAGAGAGCAGAGTC
>Ga0307513_10001579_pt1 | contig 32679 bp, 48 predicted proteins | sample 15_EM_MG_FD_202174 | JGI IMG/M metagenome (GOLD analysis project Ga0307513, IMG submission 202174) | Populus trichocarpa ectomycorrhiza microbial communities from riparian zone in the Pacific Northwest, United States - 15_EM | ecosystem: Host-associated > Plants > Roots > Unclassified | place... | reverse complement strand
AAGTGTACTACCCCACTTCTATTATAGGAGACATGCAAAAGGGATTGGAAAGAGGATAATAGGAGATGATTAGGGATGGGGATTTAGAAGATTGTGGTATGTGAAAGCGGGCAGGTTGATGAATTTGCTGCAAGCTGATATTGGCACCTCAGGTGTGAACTTGAACAGAAAGTTGGGGCTTGGGATTCTGATATGAGAATATGATGGGTTGAATGTCGTTCTATTATTGACTGCAATCTATAACAATAATCCACAAGAATTTGTTGCCTCAGTGGAGCTGACCAGAGCTGCCACCCAACCCTAAGCTTCTTTGCCTGAGGCTTCCTGTTATGTTCCATGTGCATTCCCAATAATTCTGATGCTCATCTGATACTTCTGGTGCTTATCCAACAAATCCAATAAATCCGAACTCCTTCATTTTGCTTCTGGTTCAATTCCATTACTTCCAGTTCGATTTCAGCCTGGCTAAGTTTTCTGACATTTACTCCCAAAGTGTTATTATTCTGGTTTCACCTTGGTTACATCATTCCTGAGATAACTGGGCAGATCTACTTCCTTATCTTGCCTTTGCATACAACAATACTCTCTGCATATAAGATGATGTATATCTCGTTTTGTTTGTAGCATACGCGTGTACTTTGACTATGAATAAATACGGAGATCGACTGTGGCAAACACCCCAGCTAATCTTAGTCTCCACTCGTTCCTCCCCCGATCAGAACCCGTCGATCCGACGTGCCCCGGCTTAGCAGACTCCGTTACGTGACAGTCTGACTCACGGGAGTGTTTGAAGAATTCTCCGAAATCTCATAAATTCTGATACAAGTGTTACTTGAGTATGCATACAGCAGCCCAGGTACAGCTTCAATTCTGCTCCGCGCCAATCCGCCCACTTGAAGTCCCTCAAATTGCAAGAAGCATCGCGCGATTCTCCCACCGACACATGTTCTTCCTGTCAAGGGACTTGTCTCTTGGACCCGTAGGTCCCTCAGCATAGATCAAAAGTAAGAGCCTCTGATGAAGCGAAAGAGACTCGACTCCCTCCTGCTTCGCCTTCTGCACAACCGCATACCCTTCGCCGTTGATAGCAGCCTCCTCTGCTTTCTCCAGCTCGTCATCTTCTGTGTTGGTGACCTTCGCCATGATCTTGGCTCCAAAGTCCCTAAGCGGCTGTAAGTGGGACTTACGACGACGGATTTCAGAGAAACTGTTGCCCCAACGGCCCTCGAAGGATAGTATGGTGACCACGTCTTCACCACTGATCCCATCGTTGTGGCCTTGGTGAGTGGACGGCAAGGCCGCGAAGTGCCCATCTTTGACCGATGCCGCGCAGAAGTTGAGAGTGGGATCCCATTTGTAGCCCTGGCTGGTGTGATCCTGGGGCCCGACGAGGAAAACACCGGAGTAGTTGTGTGTCCCCACCTTGGGGTACATGGCATCTTTGATTGTTGATTAGAATCACCCAGCTTGGGTCCTTGTTTCCACTCACGAGATCCCCCAGCAGAGTAGATCACGGGTCGTTCCCCTTCTTTCTCAAGTAGCTTCCAATCCCAGGCATTACCATCGGCGTGCGCCGAAAGATGGACAGAGAGCGGTACACCGTTGATATAACCTTGTGAAAGGCTGAGTAGCCGATTTAGTGGGATATAGGTGCGCTTGCTCACGGATCATGCAGTGTTCCCAATCACCCACATGGTTGCCTATGCGGCGGTTAAACGAATATACCCGTCTGTTCAAAGTGTTACGCACCGAAATGTTGGAACAGAACCTGTGGTATTGTGCGAATCGGTGAGCAAGGCCTCTCTTGGTGGGTGGACACATACCATGTTGCCTTCGTTAAACGCCTTGAAGACAAAAAATTATTTTGTGGGCGGTATATCAGTGCAGTATAGACGTACGTAGAAGACTATGTGAATCATTCTCAAACGTTCGTTTGGGAGCAAAAGGAGTGCGAAGACTTACAGAAGTAGAAGACATCAACACAACCCGGCGTAATGGCTGATTTATCACCGACAATTATGAAACAGGGAGAGTGCGATTTTCCGTCGCGATCCGGCTTGCAATGCGGGGTTTGCAACTCGGGTATCCTCGGGTTCTCCCTGACGTCCTTCTGAAGAGGTTCGATCAGTCTGATCCTAGTTAAGAAACCATAGCAACACAGATAGATGGAGTCCGCACTCGATCTCCCGGGGTCGAATCGGAAGAGATATCGAGCAGAGTGGACGCACCACGTACATCGAGAGTGAGGAAAACATCTCCCTTGTTTACGTCTGGATGAGCGAGCGCCTTGACTTTGTTCTTGACATCGGTGGGAACATCGACGGCGACACCCGCGAAGGTTCTTGGACTGACATGCTGGAGGTGCTCCACGGCATGGCTTGGGAAGAACTCGTCGTCCTTGTATAGCCAAACGATGGGAGCATGCTCAAGAGCGTACTCTGGAACACTCTGTAAAGCAGGATCTGGTGTTGGTGGCATGGTCGATGTCGATGTTCTTTGTCTTTCGAGCCGTGGATCTATAAGTCATATTTCTTATTTTTATGAGCTTTAGCAAAATGACAAGGGTAAGGTTACTTCCGGGCACTCGTGTACGACCCGGAATGATGGACGGATTCATAACCACATCTCTGAAAAATGGTGCCAACCGAGAGGCCAAACCTCGAAAACGAAACCGACACGTAATGGCGTTACGAAAGATGTAGGTGTAAGGGATAGTTCGTGTATGGCGGTTGTGAATGAAGTGTGGTGCGCGTGCGACTAGCAAAGCTATGGATACATTTGCATTCGAGTGAGTGGGGCGAGGAAAGAGTGGATGGATAATGCGAACGCGAGATAAAGCCATAATGCAATACATTGTCTGGGATGTAGTGCAGAGAAAGCGCGTGCGGTTTGAATCATAAACATGACGGAATTATAAATACCGTAAATCCGGTTGCCTAAAGGCGACCCAGTGGTGCTTTTAGGATCTCATGCGAGACTGTCGCGAAGTGCTGCGTAATCGTGAATGTACGGAGAGCGTCGCGTCTAAGAAAAAGGAAGTGTAAGGGTATAAAGATATCGAGCTGGTGTTGTTGTGAGGCTGTCGGCGCACTGAGGCCGCCGTTTGCACACGTTTTCGGCCTGCAGAACCTTGGTGGATTCAAAACCATGTCGTGAAAGGTAGGCCCAGGTCGTTGTCGCTCAGCGCGAGGTCCTCTTGACATCTCCTGAATGGGACACGATCTAAGGTGTGTGGAGGTGTCGAACAGGAGTCCATGCATGATCTATGACGCTTTAGACGTCCGTGAGCCGCCTCCAGGGGCATTCCGCGTTGGGCGTCCCCGACCTACAGCCCTGAGGAGCGGTGCAATTGGCGACAAACTCGTGTCGGTCTCCCCCGCTTGGTTAGTCCCAAGAGGACGTTCAACCTTCTCCCATTCGTCGATGAGCATTTGGCCAACAGTAGGCTCGATCTCCGTCCCATCTCGAGAAACCTTAACCTCACGCTGGAAACAGGTCAGCAAAGAAGCGGGAGGACATTTGAAAACGCACATCATTATTCCAAGGATTTTTAACGTGCTTTGTACGATGGAACGACAAAGGGTCAGTCCTGACCCACTGAACTTTGAACGGGGTGCCCCATCCTACTGCTCTGCCACCTCCTGCGGGGGCTGAATCACCCGGTGGTACAGGCACTCTGTCCACAAGAGTCTCTGCAGGACACGCCGTGATGCTCAGTGGCGCGGGTCGTTGAAGAGATTCTCCTTTCTCATCGGGTATAGCTTCATTTTCCTTAACCTCTCCTTGATCACCGTCAGGAGGTGTTTCCTCCCCAATCCCTTCCAGAGTATCCTCACATTCAGCCTTAATCTGCAGCCGCCGCTTCTTGACTTCGTCCCATGTCCCACCGCTCTGGAGTGACTTCGAACCCGATAGACGTTCATGCGGTCGACCCATTTCCGCGGGCGCGGAATGTTGAGAAAAGGGTTTGTGGTCGGTAAGTAGGGAAGATGGGCCTGGCGAATTTGGTTGCGAAACGGTCGAGTCGATCACATACCCTGGTGTGATCGGATCGGGGGACGTTGCTGGAGGGTGGTCGGGTTCTGGCGTCAACAAGTAGTCATTCGACGAAGGGTTGGGTGTAGGCGTAGCTGGGGGGCGTGCCATTGGTGCAACATCCTCAGACCGAGCGTCCTCAAAGATCGACGACGGTGGCAAACGAGATGTGACAGGAGACGTGTGAGCAGACCCTAGTGCATCGCGTGCTGCCCATTCCACAGAAGGGTATTGTCCATCCGAAAAAATACGCGAATTCATCCTGAGAAAAGGTTGATATATATATTAGCAATGAGGCTCGATAGCAGTTTGGTATAGAAAGACCCACTTGGCGTAACCGAAGAATTCCCCGCTCTTGTTGACGCCAAAGATGAGATATACCACAGAACTGGTTCGATATGCCTGATCAAGAACCGGCTCATTGTGTGGCTGAGTCGCCCATAACTCACGCTGCACACTCAAATCGAGGTCAAACTGTACCCGACAGAGACTCATAGTCAGCCATCGAGAACACACTTGTACGAATGAATTGGCACGACTGACCTGAGTAAGCGATTTGAGGATAAAGTAACGTTTTGGAAAATGTTTGACAAGTAAACTCGAGGTCGTTGATTGTGACTTTCCAGAGTCATCTGACTGAATGGGCACAGGAGCGGGTCTCTCCTTCGCCGGTCCCTCGTTTTGGCCAGGTTGGACCCGAGGAGATGGATCGCCCGCACTAGATCCTGGTCCAAGGTGCGTCGAAGGACTTGTGGGCGAATCGTCAATCCCTCCGTGAGCCTCTGCGCTTTCTTGCCGCCGCGCCATCTCTTTAACCCATTGGACGTGTATGCCTGTCCCACGTTGACCTCCCACGCCTGCCCTGAGGTCATCTTCGCGTCTCCGAATACGACAGACTAATCGAGGGCACTTCCCACCCTTCCTAAGTGGCTTGCCGTTAAACTTCTGAATAGCCTTGTGTAACGCTTCCTCCGAGGTAAAATTGATGAAAGCACAATTAGAGCGTCCTATCAAGAAGACCGAGGCAACGCTACTGGTTGCTGCAGTGGCCACTGATCCGAAGGACGCCGTAAACGGGTGCGCAGGACGTGTATTGTTCCCTCCACTCGCAGCTGATGCCACATTGGAAGACGTGACACCCTCACCCACATTCATGACTGTCTCTGGGGGTGATTGTAGATCGATCTGACGGAAGAAGCGTAAAAGCTCTTCCTTGGTCGCATCGCTCGGAACATTGCCGCACCAGAGAACCCATTCCGAGCGCGTAGCAGGGTTAGAGTTGAACCTACGAAGCGGTAAAGGAGCCGCAGAGAATGGGCTACTGGATGCTGACACAGGCGCTGACGCAGGCGGAAATGAGGGTGACGACATAAGTGGAGGGAATCGGAGCGCCTGAGGAGAGAGAGCCGATGCACCTGAGGGTAAAAGGCTCGCTTGCCCGCTCGGAGCTGGGGGCGGATCCCGAGGCAACTGCGGTGGGGCTTGGGAGGAAGCTGGACCATGTGGAGGAACTTGAAACTGCCAAGCGTACGGGTCCGCGTTGGGTACCCCTGGATATGCAGAGGAAATACCGTAGCCAGGAGGGAACCACCAGGAGCCGGGGGACGGGGCCGTGGCCTGCTGTTGGTGCTGCTGCTGCTGAAGTGTTTGGCCAGCGCTTTGAAAGTTCTGCTGTCTCAATAGCGGTGGCCTCGGCGGTTGAGAGCTCGTACGATCGGCGGTGGGCTGTCCTGTCTCACTTGGTTGAGAACCAAAGGCACTTGTGGCATGTGGACCTGTATGATAAAGCGACTGGAGAGGATGGAGGGTCATGGCATATTGCGGGGTGAACATGGGAGGTGAAGGTGCATACGCTGGTGTCGGATATGTGTAGGCTGGCGTCGGGATGGAGAAATTGGGATGATGAAGCGGTGAATAGGCCGGGGAATGGGGTCCATACGGGGACTGTGGCTGTGGGGGTGGTGTGGCCTGTGGGAGACCAGGGTTAGGGGGATTGGGAGACTCGTCTAATGAAGAATGGTAAGTGCTGTGAGCAGTTGGGGTCAAGGGAGACTGAACGGGCGGGTAAAAGCCCCAAGGAGGATACCCTGGTGTCGGATATGTGTATGGTGCAGACGTGGCAGGGACCCCGTAACCAGGCATCATGGAATAGGCTGGTGAAGGAGGGTAAGTTGTGGGCGATGGGAGCGTGTACACCTGGTCGGACGCGTAAGGATAGTAATGCATGGGAGACTGTGGTTGGTGTTGCTGCTGCTGTTGCTGCTGTTGCTGCTGTTGCTGTTGCTGTTGCTGCTGAAAGGGGGCCTGCGGGCCACCGAACCCCCCACGAAAGGAACGAGGACGGGGCTGCGGAGGGCTCGGACCAAGAGGCGTGTTTGAGACATCGTATGGACCGCTTGAGGGGTCGTCTGCCATTGATTGGGGGCGCTCCGGAAGCGTGCTGGGGCTGGGATCTGGGTGAAACAGCTGGTCGAAATTGAGGTTGAAATCGTGAACTGGAGGCGAAAGGGGGTTTGGAAGCTGAACACGATTGTGAGAGCCTACAAGACGGTGTGGGCGGGGAGTTTGCGGGGCTGCGGCTAGTTCTGGGAGGGCATCCAAAGAGGACCGGGAGTGGGCCGCGTCGTTAGAGTCGTAGAGGAGAAAAGGGGTTGGAGGGGGAATGAGAGTGGATAGAGATGGACGAGGACGAGGACGAGGACGAGTGCTGGGCGTCGAGCGTCGGGGATTTTCTAAGAATTTGTGGGCGTCAGCGTCGTCGATGGCAGGGAAGGACAAGTGCTTGCTGGCCGAAGAGAGCCGATGCGTACGAACGAGAGTAAGAAAGAACGAGCAAGGACAGCGGCCCAGCAGCCAGAATGGCAGAAGGAGGAGGAAGTCAACACCAGCGAATTCGAAGTTTCGACATAATTATAAAATGTTAATATGCTTCTTGCTTTCTTCGCAAGTCGGTGGCCTTGCTTTCAATCGGGCTCTGGCCCCTTGGAGAGATTCCACAACTCTATTACTCGCCGCCAAGCGAGCTTCTCATCATCGTACCCTCACCCGCACGCGAGCACGCTATGGGCTCTTTCCTCTGGCCAGCATTCACTCTGCGAACACACACGTACACAAGACGGACCACAATCACGGAGGACAAAGGAATGGGAGGGGTCGATGGATAGGAAGAACTCACCTTGGGTATCAGCTCCCGATGCTGCTGAATCGGGTATATTATGAGATAGGGTGTCTGTAGAAGTAGAACTACTTGTAGAGATCTCCTCGAGTGGTTGTGCTGCGTTCGGGGTTGAGGGTGCCGGCATCCAGGGGCTGTTCTTTCGTCTGCGCGTAGAAGAAGGGAGTGCACCCAACACCTGTCGTTTGATGCGTCATATCTAAGCCCATTCCCGCTCCATATTCGTGTGGGGGTTCGAGACCTACTGGGCGTGCTCCAGTTTGTTCGAGTTCGTTCTCCGGTCGTTCAAGCCCCCGGCCACCTGCAGCTGTCACTGCTAACAGCCGTGAGCCCTCTTGCACCGGCGTTTGATCGGATGTTCCAGGCTGGTAGTGCATTGACACAGTGGTTGTCGTTGGTGAAGGTCATCCGGGCAAATCCTTTGGGGCCTCAGCTGAGGTGGAGATGACGATGACGTTGGTGAGCGACGAATCCGTCAGGGAGCACCACCGTACTCCCTACGCCTGTTACGCTCGTACCCGACTCCTATGAGCACCATGCCCGATATAGCTGACTGGGGCTGAGTACAACCTTGAAAACAAGCGATATTCACAAGGAATACGCCTAGAATTAAAATAAATCTAGACCACCCGCTCACCCTCCAACTCTTTCTCCTTGTTCTTCTTCTTCCTTTTCTTCTTCTTCTTCTTCTGATGCTCCTCACCCTCCCCTCCCTCTCGCTTTCGCTTCTTCTTTTGCTCCACACCTTCAGCCTCCTCGTGAACCCTCCCCTTGATCGATACCACCGCCTCCTCATACTCACCCTTCAGCACCCCTCCCCTATAGAACCTTGAGTAGAGCATCCGTCTGGCTGCGGAGCGCTTTGCAATTGTCAGCAGCGATTCGTCATCCTTCACTGCTCCTGGCATCGCATCGTCATACCCCCCATGGCTCGACACCCTTTTGAGTTTGCTCAATCGTTGCGTTGACACGAGTCCTAAACTAGTACGTTGAGGGCCACGGCATTCTTCCTCGAGGCCGATCCGTTGCTCGCGTTCTCCTTGTTCCTCGTCCGTGGACACGTTGATCTTGATAGCCGTTGCAGCTGCAGCATATACACTGCGATAAAACTGTTCAATTCATGTTCATATTACCACTAGTTAAGCCAACCCCAGCGAGAAACGCCTTTGAGCTTCGTCATGTCAATCGAGGGGATGAAACGCGTCGGAAAGGCCCGGTGAAGGAAAATGAGGAAAATCTGATTACGTACTGGTCCCAGAATTCAAAGTGGTCATCACGATCCTTGCCAAGGCCCCTTGAGTCGTGCTTTTGGCTGGCGACGATGGGTCGGGCAATCGACCCAGCACGCAGACCGCTGCCTTTGCCCGCCCATCCACGTTTGGTGAGGTAACTGTGTCCGTCGATAGGCATCGTGCGAGCCGGGGACGTGAACCACTACTCCCACCCGCCACCACCCAAAATTTATCGCCCAGTATTCGCAATCGGCTGCCCGACGAGTAACGTAAGGAATGACTTAAAGAGGTTGCTCCCTGTTGCCGAGAGTCGTTTCCCGGGTTGAAAAGGCCAACACCGCAGGCTCGAGCGGGTGAGGAGAGGAACAAAGGAAACCCTTGACGCAACAAACCTGGCTGTTGACTTTGAATTTCGACAAGACTATTGGTTGACCATATTGACCGCATTACGAGGCCCGAATTGGTGGTTGTTTTCGGCGACTGATAACCACCATGCGCAGAGATGTGAGGATCGTCCTCGTTGGTGATGGTGCGCGTCGCGTCGGCACGAGAAACATCAGGGCCCATCCTAATCCCTCGTAAAAAAAAACAGAGGGCGTCGGAAAGAGCACGATTATCACTTCGCTGATAAAAGAGTTCTATGTTCCAAATGTACGGCGTTCTCACTCCTAAGCCCACCATTCGAGGTGCAGGTGGTTGACTGGTGTGTGCAGGTCCAACATGTCGTCCCAGAGGTCATGATACCACCAGAAGTCACTCCGGAGAACGTGACTACGTACATTGTTGACACGGGATGTGCGTCAGTTTCTCTTGCACGGCTGGGTGGGTCATATGCTGAGTGACATTGCATTTCGTTGCTCGCATTGGTCAGGCAGAGGCGATGATAGACATTACTTGGAGTCGGAGGCACGGAAAGCGCATGTAATATGCATCGTATACGCCATAGACGACCCGCACTCCTTTTCAAGGATTCCTACCTATTGGTTACCATATTTTAGAAACCTGGGTGTCAATGTGAGTGGACCGTGACAATCAAGATCGGCTCAATCAACACATCGAGTGCAGGTCCCAGTAATCCTGGTCGGCAACAAGATCGACTTACGCGGCGGAGTCGTCACGAATAACGCGCTAGAGGAAGAGATTACACCCATAATGAATGAGTTCAAGGTGAGGATGCATTCAACAGTTTTTTCACGATTTTATACTACCCTGCCACTAGGAAGTGGAAACCTGTATTGAGTGTTCAGCGCGCATGCCACTCAATGTCTCTGAAGTGTTCTACTTCGCTCAAAAAGCAGTATTACACCCTACTGCACCATTGTACGACTCCAGAGAACACGTACGTTCCTGGCCAGACACCCAAAGTCTCTCAGTTCTCATTTCCTCTTAGGTATTGAAACCGGACTGTGCCAACGCCCTAAAACGGATATTCAATCTCTGTGACTTAGATAGGGATGGGTTGTTGGATGCAGCCGAGTTGAACGAGTTCCAGGTTCGCCTTCTCCCGTGTCCTTGTGAATCTCGCCACAGATTGACGGACGCCGCAGCGGAAATGCTTCGACGCGCCCTTGCAACAACAAGAACTCGAAGGAATCCGAGATATGGTTCGAGACCATGGCGACGGTGGCGTGCAAGGCGACGCACTGACAGAACTCGGCTTCCTCTACCTGTTCACCATTTTCATCCAACGAGGGCGTCTGGATACCACGTGGACAGTCCTACGAAAGTTTGGGTATGCCGAAGATCTACGACTGACAGAGGCGTTCCTTGCTCCTTGGTGCGTGTTTCGTGCCGCTGGACACCTTCTAGCGCTCATACAACGTACCGGCAGGTTTGATGTACCATCTGACTGTTCCGTCGAGCTCAGCCATGTGGGGTACGACTTCTTCACCAGCCTCTTTGAAGCCAATGATAAGGATCGGGACGGCGCGCTGAATGCAAAAGAGCTGGAGAGCTTGTTCAGCACCGCCCCGGGTTCTCCTTGGGCGGGAACGGTGTTCCCGGATACGATCATCGCAGACGATTCGGGTTCTATCACATTGCAGGGGTGGCTGGCTCAATGGAGGTACGGTCCTTGTCCCCAAGCGGGTTGCAACATCTAATATACCCAATACACAGCATGAATACGCTTTTGGATCACAAGAAGACATTATCCTATCTTGCCTACCTGGGTTTCCCCGGTGAATCCACTACGGCAGCGCTTAAGTTGACTCAACCGAGGAAGACCGATCGGAGGAAGGGCAAGTCATCGCGCAACGTCTTCTTGTGCTACGTTTGCGGCGCCGCGGGCTCCGGAAAGACGAGCTTGCTTCGGCTATTTGCAGGAAAGCCATACAGGGACGTGTACGTTCCCACGACCAAACCCATCAGTGCGGTAAATTCTGTGGAGATTGACGGGATCGAGAAGTACCTCGTGGTACGTCGACTTGAATGGCCTTGTTCTCTTCCCTCTCTCCGGAGGGAGCGTAGTCCCGACCTGATGTGACCTTTCGCTGTCATAGATGCAAGAGTTTGGATCGAATTATGAAGCCGAAATGTTGCGGAACTCAAAACGCACGGACCTAGCCGATGTAATCGTATACATTTACGACTCGAGCGACACAAACTCATTCTCATACATCAATAACCTTCGGGTAAGCATTTTCCCCAACCTAAGCGCTGCCTGCCTCTCAAACACCAATTATCCAAAACGGGTGGTTTCGTGGGGCTTGAGGGTGGAACTTTACTGAATGGCATACGCAGCAACAATACAGCCTTGATCATATCCCGACGCTCTTCGTGGCCACCAAGTCGGATTTAGACTTGGCTCAGCAGGTACGTTCTTTCCCTTCACATTTAGAATTAGCCGTTGCCGCTCCTTGGATACAGCCGCATGCAGAGCCCAGAATTGACGTCCCGCTGCAGCGCCATGAAGTCCAGCCCGACGTCTATTGTCGGAGGTTGCACTTACAAGTCCCTCTCGCTGTGAGTGTCAAGACTGCACAGACGGCCGATGTCTTTGCCACTATTTGTAAGATCGCAATGAACCCGTGGGTAGCCTATCTTGAATGCATTTGGGCTTTCCGGCTGACGTTGCACAGCGCATCTTCCATCCCTGGTGCGGAGCGTGGATTGAGCATCACCGCTCGACTGTGGAACCTTGCGAGTATGACCGCCTTGTTCAGCAGCGTTGGAGTGGGGGTCTTTCTGGTGTATCGGGCACTTAGCCTCCGACCGGGCGGAGGAGGTACGGGGTCCTTTTTTGGACCGATACTTTCGTGGACGGTGCAGTTCATTGGCGGACGACGCGAGTTATAATCTCAATGGTGTATTGTAGTTTTCGCGCATTTTTCCTAGTAAGAATGGTCGAGCATGCCAAATCGATTCGAGTTGATGCATCCATGCACCACGCGTTTTCCGGCCTTGAACTGCGACCACGACCTTGAGCGATCCTAAACTCGACCATAATTCACGACCATAATATTGTGTGACGATGGATACGGACTTTGATATGAACGCAGAGGTGACCTCTGGTGCTCAACAAGGGTACCCACCAGCCCAGCCCACATGGCGTGACGACGGCAACCGGAAGCAGCTGTGAGTTTCTTATTCTACCTAGAATAGAACCACCTACTTGCATCAGATCGTGCTGACCGGATCTTGTCTGGCGTCCCTTCCCTGAACCATGTTGGATGTGTTGATTTGGTATTCGTGGCGTCAAGAGATCTGGTATTCATCCAGGACTGCACAGGGAGCCAGGGAAGCTATATCAATTCTGCAACCAAGAACATCGAAGAAATCTCAAGAGCCATTTTCGAGTCCGGAAAGCTCATCCACCCGGACGACCTACGGCTTGGCCTCATTGCGTTCCGAGATCACCCGCCACAGGACCACACCTATGTAACGAAGAACTTTGGGTTCACAAGCGATATCAGCCGAATGCGTGAAAATTTGCGGACTCTCTTCGCCAGTGGCGGCGGTGACGGTCCTGAAGCGGTAAGTGCCTTTGTCAGCCAGGTTACGTTGAATCACTTGTACTGATTTTATGCTCTAATTTCTTCAATTTATAATGGATTTGTAGGTTACTGCCGCGTTGGCTGAAGCTTTGAATATGGACTGGCGACCTAATGCGTCAAAGATGGTTGTCTTGATTGCTGACGCTCCTCCACACGGTATTGGAGAACATGGTGACGGCTTCTCTGAAGGTTCTCCCTGCGGTTCGTCAGACGACTCTCCTTCCTTGCTTCTCCTAGCTAATCCTCCTCTAGGACGCGACCCTTTGCAAATTGCGCGAACAATGGCTTCCCGAGGCATTGTATTAGCGAGTGTCGGCCCTTCGGATCTTGGTCCAGCTTGCTGACTGGCTACCCCAGTTCTTCGTCGCTTGTGAGCCTGCACTGAGTGGATATTGCGTAAGCACCATTATTCACTCTAACCATTGTATCTGACTAAATCCCACAGTACGCCAACGACTTCTATCATGCAATCACCCAAATTACGTCGTACGATGACTCCCTGATTGGAAAGGTCCAATTGTTGACTTTTAGGTCGCAGGGGTGTGATGTTACCGCTCACGAATGCAAATCTGCTGGCACATGCAATCGTAGGATCGGTATTGGAGAATCTTGATATGGAACGGCTCATTCGTGAAGTGGGCTATGCAGTAGCGGAGAAGATCCACATCAACAACGAATCAGTGGATGACGTTGCCAGAGAACTGCATGAGAAGCTGCTTCTGCGGAACGAGTCGACGAAGCACGTCGTGATTGAGAACATTTACCGTGACATTCCAGAAGCCGCCCACAATGTACAAGTGTGGTTGGCTGCAGCATCGATCCAAGATGCAAAACCACAACTAAAGAGGGTTCGTACTTCCGCTGAAGACCATTAAAGCATCGCTGACCTTGCGTCCAGATCCATGGCACTCGCTTCTCTGAGAAATACCTCGCGCAACGATATATGCCCAGCAGCCGACATATACCAACTTCCCCACGAAGCAGCACGCCTGTGTCATCATCCATATCGGGCTCCCCCCGAAAGGCGATCACGGCAGACGCCAAAGTGTTTGGCGGTCTACAAAGTAGCAACCTCAGCATCTCCGGAACCGCCGTGCAGAAGTCCACGTTCGGTCTGGCTGGTAACAAGGCTGCATTTAGTGCTATGAGGGGCGGAAGTCGATCCCGAATGGATGATGATGACGAAGAAGAGGAGGAGAACAGTCATTTCCGAACGGCATCAAGTGACGGGCAGACAATCCAGCTCAAGGAGGATGCCATTTCATTCGACCAGGCAAGTTCTAGATCACTCATATGCTCTTTGCGGTGGTTGATACTCTCCTCAGGCTCGTCGTATAGCACTGCAGAGTGCCTGGCGCACAGCGCGGGCTTAAAAGGTTTCCCAATTCTCAAAACTGTACGATAGCTCCCAATCTGAGGACGATCATAACGAAAGAGGGCGTGCGTGTCGTGCTTTGCCCCCTCCATACGCCGTTCAGTTATGCTGTCATGCATCCTCTCAATCACTACTACCTGACATCGTATGCTATTCTTCGAGCCACTTCATCCTTAGCAAACTTTCCGTCATTGTACATCCCTTCCGTGGTCTCTATCTATCTGCCAAGTTGGACTCTATTCCTCGTGAATGTTTGTATTTCACGGACATCGACAGAAGTGTGAGGCATAGACAAACATATTGGAGTTGCATTAGCGATTTTACAAAAGAGTAAGGGACTAAAGAGGAATATAAAGTTTCCTGTAGCAAAAATTAAAAGGCGCTTCGAGCCTTATAGAAGTAACTCTAGGGCCCCAGTTGATCGGGGGACTATTTGGCAGGCAAAGTCTCGGGGGTGACTGCGGGGAAGAGACGGTCAGTGCACTGTGAGGAACCTGTAACGAGACACACCTTATTGTACCCGTCTCCCAAATTGCGGGTGGTACGATTTCGTGACCGCGCGTATCCCGAGCCCGCTCAAGCTTGAATACTGCCAGCATCTGGGTGATTTGGAGGAACATGGAAGCCTCTGCCAGCCCCACACCAGGGCAGTAACGGCGGCCAAATCCAAATCCAGCTTTCGCCTCGGGCTCTTTATGGTCCAGGAATCGTAGAGGGTTGAATACGTGTGGGTTTGAGTATGTATTGGGGTCACGGTTAATCGCCCTGGAAACGGCGTGAACTCGATGTCCAAATCGAGTAGAAGGGACGAACCAGATGTTCGCAATGACAAAGACTCCCTTTGGAATAAATACACCCTCATAAACATCGTCTTGAGATTTATTTACATGAGGGATGCCTGCAGGGGGCTTCAGCGCGTGTCGCCCTGATACTAGTAACAGTATGCCAACTCACCGAGGGGTCCAACTACAGCCCAGCGTAACAGTTCCTTCAATACTGCGTTGCAATAAGGCAAGGATGCGCGATCGGCAAGTGTGGGCAATCGGTCAGAGCCGACCACCTCTTGGACCTCAGCCGCGGCACGGGCTTGGACCTCCGGGTAAATCAACATGGCGAGGAAAAAAGAGCGCATCGCGGATACGGTGGTATCAGAAGCTCCAGCGTACAGTGAGGTTGCAGTTGCCTTGATGATTTCGGCGGGGGTACTGTAGATATGGTCATCGTCCCAAGATGCTTTCAGTTGATCTAGATGTGTATAGGTGAATGAAGGAGTCGCGGTACCGTTTCTCTGGTGTTCCAGAGACAGTTAGAAAGTGAAGACGATACAAAGGAAGGATGACGCTTACCATTTGTTCTTTCACCATTTCAAATGGTTTATCAAACAATTGATCGATTAAAATACGCCACTCCCTACCCAACTTCTTGAATTGGACGCCAGGGAACCACGAAGGAATGTATTTGACTGATGCTCTGGTCAGTAAGTAAGACCCAGAAGAGGATAAAGCCAGGCCTACGGATCGGGAGGAGATCTACAGGGAACTCTCCTAGCATTGTACTTTTTGAGAACTTGTCTAGTGCATCGTTTGCAAGGGCCACATAGGGGTCGCTCAGGTCTTCCTTCACGTCGTAGCCATACGCAATCTTCAAAATGATGGCTCCAGCGGCACTGATAGAAGGAATTGATGAGATTTAATGATTCAAGTTAGTTTTTGTTTCACTAACTAGGAGAGATGTTGAACCCATTTCTCCGGTGTATCGCGGAGGCCACACAGGTAACGCATTGTGGCACTCTCAAGTAAGCCTTCATAACCAGGGAGACCTTTTGGGCCTATCGTTTGCAAAATGAACCTGCGAGCCGCCTTTGCATCGTCGTCATAGTTGAGCAAGGCGAGGCCACGTTTAAAACCGACACTAAAGATACGTCAAGCTCTAGGACACGTCCCTCCTCGATCATAAGAGCACGTTTACTTACATTTCACCTGCCATTTGAAGGCTGGGGCGATCTACAGGAATCTTATTAGGGTAATTGGGGACGACTAGCGGATTAATTCACCTGCGTAAATGGATCCACGTTTGATCAGGAGGTCCTCTGCGGCCTTTGCGGAATTTAAAACGATGATGCGCGTCCCCAGAGCCGAGAGTTCAAAGACGGGGCCTGGAACACGATAAGAGGTATGCTGGGGGCAGTGAAGGATGTACTGACCATATTTTCTACTCCATTCAGCAAACTGTACCCAGGCAGTTTGCTTCGGGAGTTGGAGTACGTTCCCGAGAAATGGAATCGCAGGCGGTCCAGGGAAGCGCTTTTTCTTCGTTATCGTCACCCATAGGTAGTTGACGATTATTAGACCAGCTATAGCCACGCCTGCGTCGGTGAGAGACAACATGAGTGTTGGAAAAGAGACGCCGAGGGAGGTACGTACAGTGGCGAGACGCTTATGTAGGAGGGGATTGAATGTCAGGTTGACCTTTCTGGGGCTAGCCTGGCCTTTCTCCTCATAGCGTGGCAGTCAGCCGTGGCGGTCAGGCTGTAGCGGTCAGGCTGTAGCGGTCAGGCTAGGGCGCTAAGCCCGTGGGCCGTGTCTCTTCTTCCGTCAAGCACAAACACCCGGAGGCACTGAAAACCGGCGGTACTGAAGGACATCCGTCGGCCTCCAAGGCCGGTACTACAGTGGTCGCTTGTTGGGTTCCGCGGAATTGGGAATTGGCAACGGCCCAGGCCCAGCTTTACTTTAGCATGATATCAGCCCAGTTGAATCAGGAGCGTGTGGTTTTTGAAAACCACGCCGCGGAGATGTCACCCTCGGGCTAAGGAGGTGGTGCAGTCGAAGTTATGAGGCCGACAAGGGCGGGACAATCTTACTCAGACAGAGACTGGACCCGAGACATTTAAGTAGAAGAGGAATTATTATTAGAAAACTGGAGTACACCATTGACCGGGATACAAACTACGGGCGCGTCTCACCCGATCTGCGTTCGTCTCATGATATTTTTATTTATCCTGGGCTATTTTTCTTTTCTTTCCAACCTCCTTAACCAAGGAGGGAGTAAATACGAAACAGCAGATAGAGCAAGAAGCGCACGAGCAAGAAAGCGCACGAAAGGCGAAGAGGTGACCGAATCATCGAAGTGGAAGTGTTCGCAATGCCTATTTAACCAGGTCCGTAAGGCCTTGTAGGTCGCTTGTTGTAGCGCTTGCAGACAATCCCATATTGGTTGCATTCAGGGTCCGTGTGCTCTGAATCACTCCCTTGATTTCTCCATGATTAAATTTTGCAAGACCCGGGTCCGATTCGAGAAGGAATTGAGCGAGAACATCATCTGAAAGCGAAGGAATGGATAATCATCCAAGGTGGACCTGAGGTGAGCCTTCGGGGTCCACGGGGTGAATCAACTCACCAGACGGTTCAAGGTCACACCAATGGTAGTCTTCGCAGTCTCGATCCTGACACTTGCCCGCGCCCGATGACTCGAAGCGACAGAGCAAGCGATTCGGATCGAGTCTCTGCATGGTGTTGTTCTGTAATGGGGTCAAATCAACAACAAAGTCCTGAGACCGAGATGGACCAGCAGAATCGGTATTTGGAACAATGGGGAACGATCGGGAATAGTTATTAGGGAGTGGGGGGTGAGTGAATGCCGCGAGCATTGAAGGTGGAACATATTGTGCCTCATGGTCCTGGAATGAGAGTCAGCTGGCTACATGGAACTCGTGAAACACCAAGCAGCGGTGGCCCTTCTGAATCAGCGGAGCTCAGCCTTCGCTGCAAAGGGGGGATAGACGCACCTGTGAGGGAATATCATGTGGCGAGTGCGACACACCTCCTGGTTGTGAAGGTGAGCCTGGTGGTCCAGTGGGAAAGGAAATAATATGTGACGTATGTGGAGTATGTGTCTGGATATCCGGCAAACAAGAGAATAAGACAGGAACAGAGAGACGATGAATCACTATCAACCGCGACGGTGAACATGGGAAGCGCTTGCCGGAGGTAGTTCTACTTCGATGGGACGCTCAATGATAATGACTTTGGGAACAATTAGCTAACTCAGCGAATGGAGGAGCTCAACTTGCCGTCGTCATCCGAATTTGCTTCATCGTCAGAATCCACTGCAAGGTCGGTGGTCAGTATGCAACAATAGCCTCACCGAGAGACGAATGAACCAATCTCGATGACTTCACGCTTGGGGGAAGGCAGGGAACCCGTTGTGACTGTGATACTCAATCAGCCCTTGCCTGACCAATAATCAGGTTGGAGCAAACCAGAAGATGAGGGTGCGGCGGGTGGCGTTGACAAGGGTGTTGGAGATTCGACTTGAGGTGCAGGGGTGGACTCCTTGGTGGGTAGAGATGAATTGGGAAGTGGGTTTTGTGGATCCGGTGTCTGAATGGAAGCATAAGCCGACGGACATCGAGATGGTGGTTGTGATCGAGATGAGCAAGCATAGAAATGGTACATCGAAGGACGAATATTCCGCTGCATTCGAGGGGGTATCCTCAACTCACAGAAACCATTGGACCATTTCCTTTCGACATTAGAGAATCACTTGTTTCAATGGGCGCTGTCGTGGCTTCCGTGGCAGCTTTGGGTGTCTGCGATTCAGTTGCAGAGCCGGATCGCAAGCGGTGCTGTCGCTCGGCTTCTTTCTTTTGCAAAAGTTCCTTCATCAACCGTAATTTCTGTTGTAGCTCCGATTTCCTTTGATCTCCGGCGGTATCTTGTTGTGGTGTTTCCGTGCGGGACGGAGGTGCGACCGTCACGCACTCCTTCATCTCAGTGTCCCTATCGTCAGTGTCACCGCTTCCGTCATCGTCATCGTCGTCGTCTTCCGATAAATGAATCACCACCCTCTCCGGTCGAGTTGCATTGAACTGTGTGAAGCTTGCGGTGGTTGAGCGCTTAAATATAAGCGTGGTCGCAGAGACGTCCACAGGTCCCAAGGCACGGCCACTTTCGAGGTGCACCCGCTTGTTGGGGCCAGAATCGTCGATGAAATCATCTGCTGTTGGGCGTTTTACGCCACGTCTCGAGGCTGGGCGCAATTCCGGAACAGCTACTGTGTCTGTGTTGGTAGCCGATGTATCGCGTAGGATCGATGTAAGTGTGGGCACAGAAGAGAATACGCTGCCTGCTTCCGGTGGAGGAGTGTGCCCAGCGGCCATTGGGTGCAAGAGTTTGGCATCTAGAGAGCTGGTATGCGCCTTCGGGACATATGGTATGTGCTCACAGTCCATTGGTGCACTCTCCAGACCATCCGCAGTCGGTGTGGTTGACTCATTCGTGTCTGTGGGAGTCAAGTCCATCGCGATATCCGGATTGAGGCTGGCGATTGCTTTCTGGATTGCAGCTTCCGCCTCTCGCTCGCCTTGCTTCTTCAACAGTCTCGCGCGCAGGGCCTCCCGCATCTCAGCCTCCTTTTTTCTTAGCTTTTCGTGCGCCTCAACCTCGGTATTGGGGTCGACAGTTGCTGCAGCATTTGGGCGCGCTGCGGTGGGGTCTGAAGGCGGAGGAGCGGTAGGTGCGGCTAGTGAAGGCCCCGCGGTTGCATTTGAAGTTGATGGGTGCCCACTTGAAGCCCTGCGATTCGGTTCAGGGCGATTGGGGAGGAAAGGGGGTCGAGGAAGATTCGAATGTTGATGCGTAGTTGTAGGCGATGATGTTTGGAAGTCAACCCCGTAGTTTATTGACATTCCCATGTGCAAGGGGGCCATCGGCACATGTTGGGTGATAGGTGGGTAACCATTCACATGTGTTGTGTTATGGGTCTTCTGGTTGATTGGATGGTTCAAACCAAAGGAACCGTATGGAACGTCTGGAGGGAAAGCTGGTGGTGGACCCATCGGAGAAGGATAGACTGTATGCAGTGCACGATCGGGTGGAGAATAGGGGGCATGGGTTTGTGTCGGTCGCCGTTGTCGAAGTTGTGGTTTCACCACATCTGGTGGCCGAGGAGGAACCTCGTGAGCTGGAATAGGAGGAGGTAAAGTGGACGGAGGAGGAGGCTGTCCAGGTGGGGTCGGTGTGTCGGTAGGTGATGGTTCTGTCGTCTCTGGAGAAGGAGTATCAGAGCGGAAAGGCATGATTGGCGGAGGTTCATATGGAACAATGTCGCTGAGGTCGACATTGAAGGGGATCCGGAGGTTCATCTCCCGCATGCAATAGACGATCAGCCGCTTGCTGACCTGAGTGTCAATGAGGTCCTCCGGCGTCATTCCAAAGCCAAGGAGATCCAATATAAGTCCCTTTGCTTCTTCATACTCTTCGAATCGCACTAGACAAGGTGTGAGCGGTTCTCCTTTCAGGTGTTACGAACAGCACATACTCGGCAAACCTGGTCGACAATGTCCTTCATCTACCCCTACCTGGTAATGAGCAACCTTCTCCAAGAACTCTTGGTTGAGACGCTGAGTGGCCGGTGATAGCTCGTCCTGTCGAGGGAGTGGTTGCAAGGGTGTCATTGCTCGGGAAGCGGCTTGTAGTTCAGGGACCTTCGGGCGATCTGGCTCAGCAACTGGCCCGGACATAGAGACATCTGCCATGGTAACGTCTGGTGTCGCTAATGGTCGGCTAAGTTGAGGCTGGGTAAGTGGTAGGGCGCTTGAAGTGGAAGTGGAGGCGTGTAAAGCCTCCTGCTTATCCAAAACTACGGGGACATTATTCTGCTGTTGATTTCCTGCCCGTCTCTTGGGCAACTTGGGTTTCTCTTCCTGTTTCTTACCCCGAATTTCCTCCTCGCTGATTTCACCCTCCTCACGGTCTTTGCCCTCTTGAGCTAAGGTAGTGGATGCCTGACCGGTAGCCCGCAGTCGAATCGATCCCAACCGACTCAGCCCAGGTCGTGTGGAGGAAGCGGCGGATGCAGGGGAAGTTGGTGATTTGGAGTCCACGTCCATTGGCTCGCCATAATCCAAGACGTCCTTTGACGGTGGTATTAGACGTGGCGGGAGAGAGACGTTCGTTTGCAGAGACGGAGGTATTTTCGCATCAGGCTGGGCCGTTGGCTTGCGTTTCGGCTTCATAGAACGAAGAGCAAGCTCGCGCAGAGCGCTAGGATTGGAGGTCGACGGCGATGGTGAAGAAGGTGCCATGTGTCCTAGGCGCCTGACTACGTGTACTTGAATGTGTGGGACGCGGGAAAGCAACAAATACGGCCTGGTGTGCTGGCCTGATTCAGCGCATGGGTATCAAGCGTCCAGCTATGGAGACTCACAAATATAATGAACTTGGTGGTGTTGTTGAATCCAGGAAAACTCGGAAATGCCTTTACGCAGTCTGGACAACGCACGACGGTGGAAGAAGATTGAGCAACGAGCCGGATAAGTGACAGAAATTGTGTCATACATAGTATCTAGTTGTCGCTAATGATCGTGGAGGGCCCACAAGTCACCTTGACCCCGGCAGCGAGTCGAGACGGGAGTGAAGGTTTGAGAGTTTGAAAACAAACACACAAAGATAAATGCATGTCATTTATGCTGATGGTAACAAAAGGGTGCAAGTAAATCATGTATTATAATTGCCACTCCTGCGTAGCAAAGGGGCGACGTCGGGAGGTCCGACTCCTATATCCTAAACAGCCAGTTCCAGACAATTGAGTAGCTCTGATACGATTGAAATATTTAAGACTGCGTTATAGTGCCATTTTTAGACCCGCTGCACAATGAACCGTCCCAGAGGATTGGAACCTTTCAATTCAAGGTTGCAGGCGTCCGGGTATTGAGAGAAAATGGCTTACCATTATGCCAGTAACTACTTTGTATGGAGTCTAAGTCCTATGTGTAGGTCGGCAACCTTGATGCCATTTTGGGCGTCACATTCTCGCCTCAACAATCCACTGTGCTCGGCGAGTGAATAAAATATAGCAATTAGAATAATACGATATCGTGTTAAATTTTATTACATGTCGAAGCAATGGCGCACATTTAAAATAATAAATCTACCATAGCGGTCAAAGGGCTAATCTGGAAAAGAACTGGTGATTGAAGTTGGGAAACATGAAGAAATAATATTCTGCCTATATACGAGACGTTGCCACTGCTGGAAGGTGACCGTTTGATCTGCGATAGCATCGCAGCTCGTGACAGAGAGCTAGATAGAACGCAGAGGATGCGTAGATGCGTAAATAGGACATGTGATATGTAGCTGCGACACACTTGTCTAGGAAAATGTACGTGCTCTATCACAGCCCATTTTCACTATCACAAAAGCGAACGGCTATCCTGGACTTGAGATCCATCCGAAGGCGTAGGCTATCCTGAAGGGCGTAAATGATGTCTTTGGCCACAGAAGCTGGGGGGATATTGCATTTTACTGCGCAAATCCAACTAGCCGGTTGCACGGTGATAGCCGCCTTGCTGGCACTGTTCTGAGGAAGGCTTCGACTCCGAAAAGATTGCGAATTGCATCTAGAGCGATAGGGTCTCAGATCGAAGAGAAAGACGGACCAGCCATGGCTCGTTTACCGAATATAGGGTTCGCGTTGTATTTGGGATCGGGGCGAACGGCCGGGGCGACCGAAGCTTGGTGTTTTTACTTCGGGCGACGCGACTTTGCTACAATTGGTTGAGGGAGGGAGTGAAAGGCGCCTGACAGGGTCATGGGGCCTTGTGATGTGAATCCTGCTGGGCCGATCGTCCGTGTGAAAGCATTGGAACTCGGTTCCAAACGCGGTTCGGAGGAAAGCGGAGCTAGCAGGTTTGCTTCGGTTTTGCTGGCCACTCAAGCGCTGCGCTGTAAGCGATGACGATGACGAGCCAACTGCGAAACTCCGGGGGGCCGAGGGGGGTCGGGGGAGCACAACAAGAAGGGAGCTTGATTAGGAAAGAGGTGGAGGGATGATGGGGGAGATGGGTGCTTATTGTGTGGTAGACTCTGTGGCAGACTGAGTGGTAGACTGAGTGGTAGGGCAACGTGGGACAAGCTTTGTTCTCGGGGGCGAAACAAAAGCGCGAAACTTGGAACCCGCGCTCTCGGTCTCCCAACTGGGACTATCTTCAGACTTTCCTCTTTTGGTCCCAGCGCGCCGCGTCGAGTTCATCCCTCGTCGACCTGTACACCTTCTCTGCTATCACTCCGTACGTAGCTCTCTCCAGATTCCGAGTATCGCGAGCCTGCCCCCAAAATGCGCGGCGTCTTGTCGCCAGGTGCCCCCTTCGCTCTCACTCCTCGCGACGGGGCCCTTGCTGCCTGTTGGGCCCGGTCTCGATGCTTGTTTCTCGTCTGCAGTCGTAGTCTCTGACCGCCGGTGCTTCCTCAGCGCCGAGCCCCAAATCGCGTCTTATGTCCGCCGCAGCTGGTCCACACCAATACCAGGGCATCCAGCAGCCTCATGGTGGTCCATCGGGTGTCCCTCCCCCGGCCGATCTGAGCTTCCAACACGAAGACGGCGATGAAGACGACGGCGAGGAAGACGACGATGCCCCGCCAAAAGGTAAGTCTGACAAGAAGGCCGGTCGCAGAAAAATCAAGATTGAATTTATCAACGACAAGTCCCGCCGCCACATCACTTTTTCAAAGCGAAAGGCAGGCATCATGAAGAAGGTACGCGCCCCTCTCCGCCCAGCTCCCCCACCCCACCGTGATTACGTGAGCCCCCCGTCGCGTTCGACGCCCGACGCGACAACTCGGAAGGCGTGTCCAGCGTGCTTGAGGCGCGCTCTTCGATCCTTGTACCATCCGCCGACGCGCGTCACCCGCATTTGGTGCGAATGCTGACTATAAATGCCCATCATTTACCTTTTCAGGCCTACGAGCTTTCCACCCTCACTGGTACCCAAGTCCTTCTCCTCGTCGTCTCTGAGACCGGTCTCGTCTATACCTTTACCACTGCCAAGCTCCAGCCACTGGTGACCCAGCCCGAAGGCAAGAACCTTATTCAGGCATGCCTCAACTCTCCCGCTGGAACTGTCCCAACTGGTGCCCCTCTCGGGGTCCCTGGCAACTCTGTCCATCAGGCCAACATCCACCCGCCTCCCCCGCACATGAATTTGCCAATGCCCCCCCCACCCCAGATGGGCGGCCAGCAGGTTCGCAATGTGCCTGGTGGCTTGAGTATTGATCCATCCGATCAAGGTCGTGAGGAAGAAGATGATGAGGTTGACGAAGAAGGTTCTGGTGCGCGCGATGATGGCTCCGAACCATCGCCCCCTTCTTCTGCTGTTAATATGCAGCCATCATCGCAACTTCCGCAACCCGGTCAACAGCGTCATACTTCGCATCATGGTGTTCCAGGTCACGTCCGCGCGACTGCTTCTACGCCCCTTTCTGCCCATGGAGCCCACCACACCGCTCATCCATACGGACGAGAGACGCATCAGGCCCACCGTCGCAAAGCAAGTGGTAGCAATGGAAAGGTCACCAGTCCCCGACTCGCAATGCAAACTCGCAGTAGTGGAATGAGTGTGGTCAATGAGGGTGGCCCGGATGGACCTCCCATGCAAAGTCCTACGGTCGCCCATGGTCATCCTGGTCACGATCCCACCGCCGCCATGTACGGGTATCCTCAGCAAGGTGGGAACCCCCAAATGCCACAACATTACCAGTATCCAGGAATGCCACCGCCTACTGGATGGCAGGGAATGCCTCAGGGTGCTCCTCAGTCCCATCGACGCTGATCCCCACGTCGAGGGCCCACCACTCTCCGACGACCTGTAATGCACGCTCCAACATAACTTTTATCTGTCAAACTTGACATCCTATGCGTCCTTTTTTTGTCTTTGTCCCACCTCATAGGGTCTGAGATCCCCCCTCGTTGGACATTCGGGCCATTCTCCCCCGGCCGTTTGCCTTTTGGGGTTGTCTCCTAACTTCGTTCGTTCGCCCCTCTGTCAGGAGGAGCACCAACTTATTGTATAGTGATTGAATACTTTCGTAGCCTGTGTTCCCCACCGTTTGATGCCTGATCCTTTACCTCGCCCACTGCCCTCGATGTTCTCTGTCCCTATCTTACTCGGTAGCTTTACTGGTATCTTGAATGTTGGAGCCAGATTTGAAGCTGTAGCGTAACAACCACTCGGTGTCTTAGTCTGTACATAGGAGTTGCTCTTAAAAGGTGTTTATGGTTCTTAACAATGGACATTAAACATGTGGGCTGAATCAGGACCGAAAGGATTTGACGTGCTGCTGGCTTGGGTCCAACAGGACATGGCGGAGCAAGGCACGGCAGAGCAAAGCAAAGGCGTAGAGGGCATATGACCGCTTACTTGAACGCTACCACGACGGACCGGATCCATGACGGTGAGAGAGCAGACACCAACGACCGTGAACTACACCCTCTGTTCGTTTCACGGTCTCATATGAACCCTATCCTGACTCGTGAACACCCTCTGTACCAGCTAACCGCAACGCTCGCTCCATTCCGCAATATTTCTTCTCGTTTGCCCGCGAAACCTCATACTCCTACTTCTCGCATACTAGTAAACAACCGTAAACCCAACCCCATACGGTTTGCCTCGACCGTGCATGCTCGCAGGTACGTTTAGTTAACCTATTCATTTGGACGTCGGTGGTCACGGGGCAACGCTAGGGGCACAGGCGCACTGTCCTCCCTGGACCTTATTCACCTCGAACGCGAGTATAATGCGCACAAGTTCGTGAATTCATAACTGGCTTCTTCCTGTCCACGCCTGACAGGTGAATTCGACCAGCTATTACCCTCTTCCAGTCGTCTTCGACTCCGCAAAAGGAGCAAAGTACGTATACCAGCTTTATATATATATACATATCGACAATCGGGTTGTGTGACGATTTTCCGTACAGAGTATGGGATGTCGAAGGCAAAATGTACATTGACATGCTCTCGGCCTATTCGTGAGTGGGATGTCTCCCCTCTGGCATAACGGAGGTACTCACTATAACTCTCTACCCGAATAGGGCCGTGAATCAAGGTCACTGCCATCCTAAAATTCTGAAGGCTCTCCAGGAGCAGGCGCAGAACGTCACGCTCTCCTCCCGCGCCTTCTATAACTCCCAGCTTGGTCCTTTTGCAAAGCTAATGACAACCCTATTTGGGTTTGATATGGTACTACCCATGAACACTGGCGTCGAAGCGGTTGAAACCGGGCTAAAGCTCGCGAGGAAGTGGGCTTATCTGAAGAAAGGAGTTCCTGAAGGCCAGGCTGTTATCCTGGCCGCTGAAGGGAACTTCCATGGGAGGAGCTTGGCTGTGATTAGGTATGGGACCTCTCTATTTGAGACGGACCCACTTCCGTGTCGCTCCGTCCCAATCGTTGATGCTCTATTATAGCATGAGCACAGACCCAGAGAGTCGCGGCGGCTTTGGTCCTTATCTCCCAAATGTTGGGCCTCATTATATGGTTAATGGGGAAGTCAAGACGCTCCGTTATAACTCGATACCAGACCTTCGGGAAGCCCTTGACGCCAATAGTAAGAACATTGCGGCATTCCTTGTTGAACCCATCCAGGGCGAAGCAGGGATCGTTGTCCCGGATCCTGGCTATCTCGCTGAAGCACACAAACTTTGCAAGCAACATAATGTGCTGCTGATATGTGACGAGATCCAGACGGGGTTAGGGAGGACCGGAAAGATGTTGTGCTGTGAGCATGACGGGGTCAAGCCGGATATCCTCTTACTCGGCAAAGCATTGAGTGGTGGTGTATACCCTGTTTCAGCGGTTCTTGCGAACAGGGACATCATGCTTTGCATCAAGCCGGGCGAACATGGAAGCACATATGGAGGGTATGTCTTCGGCCTACATCGTTGGTAACCTCTATTGACCATATCTTCAAAGAAATCCACTGGGTTGTGCCGTTGCGACCGCGGCTTTGAAAGTACTCGTTGAGGAGAGGCTTGCCGATCGTGCTGAAAAGTTGGGCAACGTGTTCCGTGACAGCATCAAAGCGATCCAGTCGCCGCTTGTCCAAGAGGTCCGGGGAAAGGGTTTGCTCAACGCAATAGTCCTCGACGAGTCGAAGAGCAAGAAGGCAAGGACCGCATGGCAGCTTTGCCTTCTGCTGAAGGAGAGAGGTGTGCTTGCAAAGCCCACCCACGGAAACACGTGAGTTGTTTGGAAATTAGAAAGTTACTAGAATGACAGATCTGTGTTATAGGATTCGGTTCGCCCCTCCATTGGTTATTGAAGAGACGGACCTTCATAATGCAATCAAGATCATTGAACAATCGCTCAATGATCTAGATGAAGTAAGCCTTTGTTTTTCACCCTACTCATTATCTCATTACAATTTCAGCTCGAGTTTATTCCTGGCGAGGACCCTTCTCCGGAGAAAGTCCCAATTATGGACAAGTGATTACGGAGCAGCGTCCGGATCCGCATTAATTCATATAATATTACTATATACTGTAGGTAGTCCCGCCGCACGCATTAAGTTCGGGTGAATCAAAGAGAATTCATTTGAGAACCTCATTGCGGCTAGAACACGATTCGTTTGCACGACATTTCACATGAACCGCGGGACCAATCGGAATGCGAGCACGCTACCATCGCCATCATTTGCCCGTTTTGGGATCCCGTTTCTTGTTCCGGACCATCGCCAGCGTTTGGCGAGGCGCAAGGTACTGCCGAATAACTGGACAAGGTACTGGAAAAATACTCTCAGGAAGCCGTATGTGCCGACTGGTCATTTATAAGGGCAACGAGCCCATTCAGCTCTCGCATGTACGCAGCGTGCTGCGCGCGCCGAGAGCTCCGACGCGTATTAACCATCCGTCTCTGACCTTCTAAGTAGCTCCTGACGCGACCCGCCCATTCTATCATCAACCAAGCGTTCGACTCCAGGCTTCGGCTTGACCGGCGTCGTCCAATCAACGGTGATGGATTTGGAGTCGGTAAGGAGTCCTAAGCCCTAAGCAACCTCCCATATCAGTATTACTGATGCACATATTTCTCTTCCTCTTTTCGGGTCTGAAATTTCAGGCTGGTATGACGCCAATCGAGACCCTGAATTGGGCAATCAACCGTGCATCTTCACCTCAATAACTCCCGCATGGAACAATGCAAATCTGACGCGAATAGCGGAAAAGATCAAATCGTGCGTTTGGCAGCCTTGCTTTAGATTATAGAGTAGATTGAGGTTTTCATCTTTCATTTTGGTCCTCGCTAGGCCGCTTGTTTTCGCTCATGTCCGTGCAACAACAGCTGGTTCACTCTCACAAGACAATTGTCATCCATGGGCATATGGTCGCTTGATGGTTTGTCGTGCCTTGTATTTTCCAGTTTTCGACCTTCTAAATCCCGCTGAACAGTGGATGCACAACGGGGGTATCGCGGAGTTTGAACGGATCAAACGTCGCCTCCAATCGCTCTTACCTGATGAAATCTTTGCTGTACCGCAAGGAAACACCGACTCCGAATGGGCTTTCGCTCTTTTTCTGTCTCTTCTTCCAACAACCACAACGGCGAACGACACCTTCACGCCCCATGTCCTCAGACAAGCGATGCTAGATACCATCAAGACTCTGAACTCACTAACACGGAACGCGGGTATCGCAGAACCCTCCTTGATGAATTTCTGTGTCACAGATGGGGAGACGGTAGTGGCGACAAGATACATTTCAAGCAAGACGGACGAGGCCGCTAGCCTGTATTTCTCCTCTGGGACGACGTTCAGCGAGTACGCCCCTGGGGGTCATTACCGTATGCAAAAGCTGGACAAGAGGGAGAATATCATTATGATTGCGAGCGAACCTCTTACCTTTGAAAAAGGTAGGGACTAGCTTTGGGATCGCGGCTTTTATACTGATTGCTCCGGTCCACAGCTGATTGGATGGAAATCAGGACGAACACCATGATCGTCATCACACCTAAGATGAACCTTCTCCAGATTCCCATCACCGACGAATTCTACGTTCCTCCCTCTGACCCTCTAGCCGGCAAGCGAGGCATCGAGTTTGCGGCTCAGAAAGGGTTCCTCAATCCGAAGTCCACTCCCTTCAACCGTCAAGCAACAGATACTCCTCCTGCATCGACAGCCACGTTAGCAGCGTCTACATGATGCAAGCTTGTATCCTTTCGTCTTCAAGCCCGTTTCACATGATCGAGATTTCTAGATTGTGCCAATAAGTATGAATACTGATAAATATGCTTGAGCTTGATGGTATGTCTATTCGTCCACAAGATCTCGCAGTATTTCGTCAATTCCGACTTGACGCCGCACCTGAAGATGGATGAGCCAATATTGTCTTCACAATTGACACTGCGACCAACCTCCTTTCGGCGTTCTGTATCTTGTCTTCCAAGAGAAGAAGAAAAGAGGGCGTCAATCTCTTCGAGTGACAGGCCTTTCGTTTCTGGGACTACGACAGCGGCCCAAATGTATGCACCAGCACACGCACATGCAAACAGAGCGAAGGTCCCACTTCATGTAAGGTTAAACTCAGTATATCGCTCAAATGGCATGGCACGTACCCCGGAGACGTCTCGATGATGAAGGGTGTAATTAATCCCACTAAGACTGAATGTCATATGAGTTCAAGACCACCGAAAAAAGCGCGAATGACGCCTACAATTGTTCAGCCAGTTTGAGGCAGTAGAAAGTGCCACACCTTTGCTCCTAACGGAAAGAGGGAAAATCTCACTGGAACTACTCATTAGGAGTCCCTCCCCTATAGAAAACCACCTACCTAGGTAGCACCCATCCAATGGGGCCGAAACTGAGGCCATAGGCGGCAGTGAAGACATACAACAGCCTAGAGATGGATTAAAAAGTGATACAGAGTATCTTGCTTTTACGAACCCAACTGCTGACCAAGCCTCTGCAGGGTGTTTTGACCAGTCATCTTGCCCAAGCCAGATCTACAATAGCTATCAGTGACTTCATAGGGAGGTCCTTCAGCGCGTACCATCGTCGAAACAAGTCCGTGCGACACAGATGTTACAATTGCACCCACTATACGAATGTGAGGAACCGACCAGAGGAAACGTTTGTAGACTCACACTTCAGTAGCGGTTTGCGACCCCAATCGTCCAGGTACATGATAGCAGGAACGACTGCAATCAATTGAATTACGTTGATAAGGCCGGCCATTACCAGCATCGTTTCATCGTGCAATCCAACAGCGGCCATTAGGGAAGGACCATAGTATAACAGTGCATTGATACCACTCCATTCTGTGATCGAGTCGGTGAGATATTTCCCCAACGGTTGGGTGCTCACGTTGGAAAAACATCACCGTTACACCGATACTCGTACGGGGTAGTATCTTGGGGCTCAAGAGATTTCGCCAATTACTCTCTCCTCGCGCGTTTGACTCTTTGACAAGGATAGCCTCAAGCCGCATCTCGGCGAGTTCCAGCTGTAAAAGATGTAACTCGCGGAGAGTCCCAAAGAAAAAGAGCTTACCTGGATCAATGGATCATTTGAATCAACTCTATTGCGAAGCCGTTCCAAAGAAGCTGCGGCCTCTTTCTCTTCACCACGGAGCACGAGCATACGGGGTGATTCAGGTAGCAACATAGATCCACCGGCGAGAACGACTCCCGGGAAGATCTGGATCCCAAGAGGTAGTCTCCAAGAGATGGAACCCGGTAGGGATCGAGTTGCAAACCCTACCCAGAAACCTAATACGACCCCCAACACAATCGAGAGTTGCTCCAATGCAACCAGTGCTCCGCGAGTTTCCGGGGAAGCGATCTCTCCTATGAATAGGGGACACAGCATGCTCAAAGCACCAATACCAATCCCTCCTATGGCGCGTCCAAAGCCAAGTGTCCAGGCAGAGTAGGCAACTGTTTGCAGGAGGGAGCCGACACAAAAGACGACTTTGAAACAGTGAGGTGGGACAATGGTTTAATCCTGTGGCACTTACCACATGCAAGGGATATGGATTTTCTTCGTGACCAGACGTCGGCAAATGCGCCAGACACCAAAGCGCCACCGAGTGCCCCAAGCTCAAGCACAGCAGCTGTGGCCGGGTGGAAAATGTATGAGTACGAGTCGGATAAGTGCAAAGTAGACTCACTTATGAGACCAATTTGGAAGGCAGAGAGCGCGAATTTCTCCTGGAACTCTTTCATGACAAGGATCTATCAAAGAATTAATACCAAAATTAGGTAATTAGACATATCTCACATTTGAAATAACTCCTTGGTCGTATCCGAAGGTCAGGCCCCCAAGAGAACAAAACACGGCCGATGCCAGAGCATAGCGGCTATGAAGAAGTCCTCTCACTCCTTCGTTATATGATCGATGTGAGTGGGCACCCTATGAGAAGGCGTCGTACGGACCGTTCTCGCCGTACGAATAACGATAGTCGCCGTCTGCGTCCAATTTGAAGACAGCACCGCCCCCTGGGAGCCTTTTAGTTTGTGCATGAGTACCGTTTGGTAAGTCATCGCCCCGCGAGAGTGGAGCATAGGCATTGCTCATTTGGTTGTCGAGGAGATGGTTCAAGGTGTTCCAACATAGCTTCGTGTGGTTGCTCAAAGTGGTAAAGGCAAGAATTGTTACATTCACGTGATACGGATCAATTTATTTCAATTGGTCTCCTACATTTGACTGGACAGGTTGATGTGCACGGCTTTGACGCTTGTGTAGTTCGCAAGGGCGTATTCGCCAAGTTCACGACCGATACCAGATTGTTTATATCCACCGAACGGTATCTGAGCGTCGAGGTTGTTGTGGTTGTTAACCCAAACAGTCCCAGCATGCAGCCGGTGTGCCGTCGTGATTGCACGAGAAATATCTCTCGAGAAGACAGAGGCAGCCAAGCCATACTAATCAAATACTTATCAGACAGCCAGTCATTATGGACTAGGCGTGCTCACCATCGTGTCATTAGCGATTCGAACAATCTCGTCCTCATTGGTGAACTTGGTCATGACCACAACGGGGCCAAAGATTTCTTCCTGAACGATCTTGGATGTATGTTCTGCATCAGTAAAGATAGTTGGTTGGATAAAGAACCCCTCGGTGCCTTGCCGTTCTCCTCCAAGCAGGACCTTTGCGCCACTCTTCTTTCCAGCCTCGATATAACCTATTGATTCAAATTCAGGAATTTAACGTGAAGGATGGTGGAATACGCGTTACCCATGATACGATCGCACTGTAGTTGGGAGACCTGAGGGCCCTGGTAGGTCAAAGGATCGAAGGGGTCACCAACTTTGAGCCCCTTGGTATGCGAAACAAATGCCTCGATGAACTTGTCGTAGATCCCAGCTTGGACATAGACGCGGGACCCAGCACAACAGCATTGGCCATGATTGAAGCTAGAAAGGGTATGAGTATACGTTTAACAACGAAAGTATCGGCTGACAAGATACCGTGGGCAGCCCATTTGACCGCCTGGTCAACATCCGCATCGTCAAAGATGATTGACGGTGACTTTCCTCCAAGCTCTAGTGTTACATTCTTTAGGTTGGACGCTGCCGCTGCCTTCATGATTGACCTCCCGACAATGGTGCTACCAGTGAAAGCCACCTTCTCGATGTGCATATGCTCGGCGATAGCGGCACCCACAGTAGGACCGTAGCCGTTCACGACGTTGACAACCTGCCATTGGGTTACAACCGCAGCATATGGAACAGTGAAGAGTATGCCTACACCAGGAGGGAAACCAGCCTCGTTAATGAGATCGCACACCTTGAGTGCAGTCAAAGGGGTGAGCTCCGAAGGTTTCAGGACGACAGTGTTTCCTGTCGCGAGAGCAGGCCCAAGCTTCCATGAGATCATAAGGAGAGGGAAATTCCATGGGATGATTTGGCCGACTACTCCAATGGGTTCATGGCGAGTATAACCAAATTTCGAGTCGTTGGTCTCGATGGTCTTACCTGTTACCTTATCCCTGAGGTACGTGTCAAATTCGATATCTTGCAAAATAGACACATAAACTTACGCCCACCCGCCGTAGTACCTGAGAACGGCAGCAGACTGAGCCACGTCGAAGCTCCTGCAGATC
>Ga0307513_10001578_pt1 | contig 32691 bp, 30 predicted proteins | sample 15_EM_MG_FD_202174 | JGI IMG/M metagenome (GOLD analysis project Ga0307513, IMG submission 202174) | Populus trichocarpa ectomycorrhiza microbial communities from riparian zone in the Pacific Northwest, United States - 15_EM | ecosystem: Host-associated > Plants > Roots > Unclassified | place... | reverse complement strand
ATATCAAGGCTTTGGGTATGGAACCGGATGTCCTGAAGCGACTGGTGGATTCTTGGGAGGGCGCGGAGGTTGACGAGGATGGTGAAGAGGAAATGGATGTCGATGAATCCGAGGACGATGACGACGACGACGACGGCGAGGAATTTGGCGAAGAAGTCGCTTCTCTTAAAGATCCAGAGGCTCTGGACAGTTCTAGACCTTCACGTTTACCAAGACTTTCACGACGATCCAAGTTTTCAGCAGGTTCTCGACTCGACGACGGGTTCTTTGACTTGACGTCCTTCAACGCGGAAACCGACCAGGCAGAGGCCAAACACGTTTCACGTGGCCGGCTAAAATCCCTCAACGAAGATGAGGACTCGGAGAGCGATGAAGGGTCGATTGATTACTTTGCCGCTGTTGACGGCGAACCAGAACTAGATGGAGGAACAGACGAAGCTGGTGCGTACATTACTTTTTGGATGACGTGAATTTCTGACCCTCGTTTATGCAGAACCCATGTATGGGGATTTCTTTGACCCACCTTCTGGTATGTCAACAAAGAAGTTACCTGTGAGGGTGAAAGCGGGCAAGGTCAGATTCCATGAGGAGGTCAAAGTCAAGAAGATCAAGGCGAAAGGGAAGGGACTCCCCGTGAATACCACCGTGTATTGGGAAGAGGAGATGGATGGCGAGGAGGACTTTGCGGGATTCGGGGATGAGGATGGGATGTTGAACGGCCACCTAGATCTGGATCAAGACTACGAAGAGGACTCGGAAGAGGACTCGGAAGATGACGACGACGATAACGATGACAATGAAAGCGACGACACGGATGAAGATGAAGACGAGGGTGATGAAGACAGCGAGGAAGGCGATCAAGAAGTTGGCCAGATGGGACGGCAGGCAGTTGAACGGCTTAAAGATGATCTCTTCGCTGAGGTGGACAGCGAAGAGGAATCCGAAGGGGGTAAGTCTGACGATTTTGACCGTGGGTTGTCGCTAAATTTCGTGTGTAGGCCTCACGAATCACCAGAAACGCGTGGCAGCTTTGAAGGAGCAGATCGTAGCCTTGGAGGCGGAAAACGTTGCTCCCAAAAAGTGGACTCGTGCTGGTGAAGTAAGCGCACGAAATCGACCTCAGAACTCTCTGCTCGAGGAGGATTTGGACTTTGAACGGGTCATGAAACCTGTTCCGGTTGTGACGGAGGAAGTTGTCCAGGAACTCGAGGAGATGATCAAATCTCGCATCCTGGCCAACAGCTATGACGATGTCGTCCGGCGCCGTCCGCTAGACGATAAACCTTTCCTCCCATCAAAACTCATCCACCTCCAAGATACGAAATCCACTCAGTCGTTGGCGGAGATCTACGAGGATGAGTACTCCGCCGCCCAGAATGGTGGGGTTGCAGGTGAGGATAGGGACGGCAAGTTGAAGAAGGAACACGAAGAGATCGAGAGGCAATGGGAAAAGATTACTGCCAAGCTCGATGCCCTTTGCAATGCCCATTTCACACCCAAGCAGGCAAGCCATTTAATAAATTACGTTCTCAACGACAAATCCTTACTCCTGTTCACAATCACAGCCGAAAGCGACCATCGTGAGCGTCGGCAACGTTGCTGCAGCGTCCCTGGAATCCGCGTTGCCAACATCGCAGAACGCTTCGACAATGCTTGCACCTGAGGAGGTTCTAGCCCCGTCTTCGAGGGCTCCCCGCTCACGTAGTGAGATGACGCCGGTAGAGAAGCGGGCCCAGAGGAATAAAGAGCGCAAGAAACAGCGAAGGACGCGAGAACAGTTGAGCAAGGGGGTTGATGCACACTCGAGGGTGAAGGGCGTTAAACGCCAGAAGGAGGACGCACTGAAGAGTCTGGTAAAGACTGGGAAGGGCGTTACGGTAATTGGGAAGAAGGACAAAGGGCTGGTCTCGAAACGTCCCAAGGGGTCGTAAATGTTTTATTTTCCGTTGTGCTGCCTTCGCTTGCCTTGGTCGACATCGCGACGCTTGGCGGTGTATTGATCCACGTGGCTGTGCCCGCCTTATATATTTGTTTTCCTCCCGTAACTTCTCCTCAACTTCCCTCGCAGTCCCACCGCCATGTCTTTCTTCAGACGCAAAGCTCCTGAGATCCCTCCAGTCCAGCCTGAGCAGAGAGGGCCGGCTACCTCTCCGAGCTTCAGATCTACGGCTTCCACCTACGTGGCCAGCAGAGATGGCGATCTCTACGGTAACAACAACCAGCAACCCTCGTCCGGCGGGTACGGAGAGGGCGGATACAACCCACCTAAGGGGGGAGGTGCATCAGACCCCACCAGATCCGAACTATTCTCTGGATACAACCCAGAGCGTGCTGGCCCGAACCGTTTCACTGCCAGCGATAGTGGCCCAGAGCTGCGAGAACCCGCTCCCGGAGAAGAGAACGAGGAGGATGTCGAGGGTATCAAGCAACAGATCAGGGCTACCAAGCAGGAGAGTGTAAACTCTACCAGGAACGCCCTGAGGTTAGCTCGTGAAGCTGAGGAGACCGCTCGTGGAACCCTTTTGAAACTCGGCGACCAGTCCGGTATGCATCCCTCCTCAGCACCACTACCACGTTCTGATTAAGTGATATGCGCTGTAGAGAAACTTGCTAACACCGAACGCCATATCGATATCTCTAAGAACCATGCCCTCCGTGCCGAAGATAACACCGACGAACTCAAGAAACTCAACAAGTCCATCTTCCGTCCCGCGATCACCTTTAACAAGGATGCAAAGCGCGCGGCGAAAGAGGCCAAGATCCAAGCTCGATACGATGAGGACCGTGAAGAACGTGAGCGTACCTTGATGGATGCCAGGGAGACACAGAATCGCTTAGGAAAGGCGACTACCTACGGGGGTGGTGAGGAGGGCATTGGTGGTTCTCGGCAGCTCACTGGAGCGCAACAGGCCATGCGCAAGGAGCAGAGGTCCAGGTATCAGTTCGAGGGCGATGATGAGGACGATGCAGCCGAGGATGAGTTGGACGACAACTTGAACGAAATCTCTGATATGACGAAGAGGCTCAAGGCGCTCGGAATGTCAATGGGTCAAGAGCTCGATACCCAGAACCAGCGTATCGACAGGATCAGTGAGAAGGCTTCCAGCTTGGACAATCGCATGTTCAAGAACACCGAGAGGGTGAGTTTCCGCCTTCACCTTTTCGCTTTTTTCTCTTCTTTTTGCTCACCGACTCTCACAGCTCAAGCGTATCAAATGATCTGTCTGTTCGTTGCATTTGTTGGGTATACCGGATATCAGAAGGGCTTTCGTCATCTGGGTGGCTACTAAGGGCTCGATACCTTACCGTCTGTTTTTGCGTACAATGTATGACCGCGTCTTCCGTCTCGGACGGACCATGAGTTTGTTGCTAGGAACCGAGCACGCACGCAGCCTTTTCGTTGGCCCGATCAAATTGCAGCCGACAATCCGCCTTGCTCTTGAACGCCGTCATTGCACCACATCGTGGTATGCGGACTGGGCTTTTACATGGACGCAACCCGGTCTGAGAAGCATGATGAGAAGCTCGAGATCTGGTAACGTCCTTCCGCCACCAAGGAATCGAGGCGGGGTGTTAACCATGCGGCGGACTTGTCCGACCGTGCTTTTTCCTTCTTCCCAACCAGGCATGATCTGCTCCAGCGACAGTCAGGTGAGGTCTGAGTTTAAAAAGGAGGTCGCCGTTCGCGCCACTGAACACATCCGCTTTCATCCCGCTCCTATTACCCCGCCATAGATCTTTTCCAAGCTACCATCGACCGAAACCGATACTTGGAGGAGAGGAACCGAGAGCTGGGAATCCAGATAGGCGTTTGGCAGGATGGTGCGGAGTCCCCCCCAGGAAACAGCTGAACACAATGACTTATTGGTTTCTCATTAGCATACAAGAGGGAGTTGGCATCGAAAACGGAGGCGGAAAAACTTACGGAAGCGCTAGAGAGAGACAACAGGGCTCTGGCCGTGCGTTTTGGTTTATGTCGTCCGCCACACATTATCGAGTTGACTGACGATCCTACCCGACGCTATCCAGGAAGACAACCCATTAGTGCTATGCCTCGTCGACGGCGACGGCAACATATTTTCCCCAGAACTCGTCTCCGCTGGCTTGCCCGGCGGAGCTAAAGCCGCTGCCCTTCTTAATCGCGGCATCATGGAACACCTTAAGACCCTTACGGGTACATCAACTAAAAACCCACAAATCTGGCTCACGATCTATTGTAATCTTAACGGCCTACGGGACACGCTCATCAACCACCACCATTGCACCGCCGAGGAGTACGACGCGTTTACCGAAGGCTTCAATAAGGCTGCCCCGTTGTTTTCCATCGTCGATGTTGGATCTTCCAAAGAAGCCGCGGATACGAAACTCAAAGGTCGGGATCAGCGTTTTAATGCCTTTATTGCATCGCTGACAGTTGTACCCGTCAGAATATCTTCGTGTTTTCACACGTTTCCCGCAGATCGTTAAAGTATACTTCGGTGGTGAGTATCCTTCCCCTCCCCCCTCTAAAATGCAGGACCGACAGGATGCCCAGGTCTCCACGATAACGGTTACACGACGGCACTAAGCCACCTCCAAACCGAAGGTCTCTTGGAAAAGCTGGTCTTCTTACGAGGATACAACGAAATCGCATATCAACTCCGGGATTACGACATACCAGAATGCACGATACCCGGAGTGTTCATGACGCAGAAAATGCCTGTGAAACTGAATCCGAAGAGGTTTTTCCAGGCGCAGCCTAATGCATCCTTCTCTCAATCCAATCCCTCTTTCTCTCAGTCCCTGCCTCAGCTTCAGTCTAATTATTCCCCCCCTCAGCCTCAGTACAACTCTCCCTTCGCTCAGCCGCAACCTATTCCCGCGTTCTCGCCACTGATGCCTAACGCGATGCCGTTCCAACCGATGAGCGCACCGACTTCCCCCGAATATGTGCCTCAGATCATAACTCCGCCTTCGCCAGCACCATATATGGACCCCACTCTTGTACGTACTAACGTTTCTTGGTTACTTCTGAGCTGACCGTCGGATGGTATCGACCCTTTATAGCCATTGCATAAACAGAAGCCGCCTCCGTGCAACTTCTATTATTTGGCCACGTGCAAGGACGGCCATAAATGCAAGTTCGGACATCGGTATATTCTCACTCCTGGAGAATTGGCCAATTTTCGCAAGACCGCGAAGAAATATCCATGCCCCATCAATCTTCGAGGTCGGTGCCGTACACCTACTCTCATCCCAGAAGCTGTGAAGCTGACACTATTGCCAACCTTTAGGTCAGTACTGCGAATTCGGTGACGACTGCTGCATGGGCCATGTCTGCCCTCGCGGGGTAAAATGTTCATTCTTGAAGCAGGGAAAATGTAAATACACCAGACGTGAGTTTATGATATTCCCCTCACACTGCGATCGGGTTTTCATTGACATGGGGGATGATCACCCAGCCGAAATGCATGCCGGTGTTCTGGGTATGCCGCGACCCAATAGCAAGCACAAAGCCCGCGCGCAAAGCATAGACGGGTTTTCTGAGATAGCGCAGTCGGATTCTGGGCTCAGCGAACAAATCTTCGCAGATTGGTCCTAGCAACACACTGCTAAGTAAATAACCCTCCATTTGTTGAGGGGTTTTCTTGTTTTATGCCTCGCTTGGTTCTTTTGAGTATATTAAACTGTGCGACGTCTGTCGCGTATGCCTTGTCTTCCTATATATCTGTTATACTTTGACTACACCCCCGGAAAGCCTCCCCGCTCGAACCAACCCACGGTCGCGCGGAACCGTCGACGCGATCAGGGGATACGCTCCCTCGTTGCCACTAGTGTAAATGCACAGATACGCGTTCCTTGCAGGGCCTCCTCATCACTGGCTGTGTGCGCAACCGCCGACGTAGTCGCCTTCGCCTAGGAACACACCAACCTTTGCTCCGTACTCGACTTCTGGAGGTAAGCGGCGCCCCCACTGAGAGGTTTTCAGCACATGGCACGTTTCATCTGTTAAAACTGGACGCACCCTCTGCATCGACTCGTTCGGTAAACCGATAGCCTCAAGCTCCTCTACCAAGGGTCTCAACTTCTCAACGAATCCTATATCCACTTTCCAAACCTTGAGGCGTTTGAGTCCGTACCCTGCGTTTTTTCGATTCAGAAGACAGTTGAGTAAGGACACGGATGCCGATTCTTGGGAAAGCGAGATTGGCTCGAGTTGTGAACACAAGGTGATTCCATCCGTTCCGATGGGTGACAGGGCGTTCCATAGGTTCTCGGATATAAGCCCATCCCTCAAAGACGAAAACTCTATCGAGCGTACTTCCAGATGTGACCAGAAAAATTCCATCCATTCCTCTTTTTCCAAATCCGAATAGTCGAGTCTGAGGGCGGGGGCGGATGGTGGGACCAGCGGGAGAATGCAGGACATGATGATGTCGGAGACTGCTTCGTTATCGTCCATGTCTATGTCGAACTGTATGTGGCAGCTGCCGATATTGACCTTGAGCGAATCGTAAAACCCATCACCGCAGTCGGGCCAAACCTCGAATATCGGAGGGTTTGGGAAGGGTCGATCCGGGAGATGATCGTCGGGGAAGAAGTCGTCGAGAGATGGCACCACTTGCCAGAGCTCAAACTCGGCGCGAATCCAAAGGGAAGTGATGACGGGGATATCCATGCAGGCCAGCGTGTACCCAACGAGCCACGGAAAGCTATCCAGGACGAGGGATGTGAGACTCGAGAGCCTCACGATTCGGGTGGGGGTGTATTCTCGGTGGTCGTCCACGACCGGGATCACCAGCAGGAGCCGTCGTCTCAAAGATCTTGAGCAGTTCCTCCTCTGAAATCTTCACGAAGGAATCGCAATCTCCGAAGTCCAGGTGTAGCTCGCGTAGCCCGGTGAGAAGGCTGAACGACCAAGGCAGCACTACGTTAGCAAGGTCGAGCACTTGCAACGATGATGTATGTTAGGGTATGGACAATGATTTCGATGGGGAGTCGTAGAAGGGGGGAAATTAGCCAGTTCTTTACGCGGAGGAGTTCTATCAGGTGGACGAGCACGGCAGTGATCTCGTTCTCGGTCCTCTCCGGCGCGGTCGTCGTGTCGGCCTTGACAAAAGTGTGCATGATGAACTGACGTGGCGATTAGATAAACGACGGCTCGGATAATTGGGGAGCGCAACGGACGATGGAAGTGGGAACAATGACGGTGGGGATAGACAGCCGACTGTCACATGTCATATTCGAAGTCCGATCGTCGCTCGTTTTTAGTCTAGGGGGTCAGCAACACTTTCGCGACGGGTAAGCTTATCGTGAGCCATACCTTTATTCGGTGACCGCCAGGAACGCTCGCACAGTGACAGAAGGGAGAGAAGCGGAGCGGGTCGGCCTTTTTCCTAAATCACGTGAAGTCGGGTCGGAGCGGAGCCGCGCTTTGGCTGTTTCGTCAGGCATTTGAAACTCTCCTCCTGCCGGAGTCACCAGGGACCAGGCGCATACACTCTGTCGGCCAGGTCGTGCCAAGCTGGGTACTACGTATTGGAAGCACGTCCTGGGTAGATCTTCCATCGTTCCATTTCATTTCAACGATCATCTGGGTTTACAAATCTGTTCCCTCAAAACTTGCGGTACCCCACCCCACTACGCGCAGGTCGGTTGTTCACACCTTGAATACTGTTAGAGTTGTGGTAAAACTGGTGATCCCGAGGCACTTTAGGTAATTTCTTCACATCAGGGAGCGTGTGCAGCGTGTCGCAGGCGAGCAATCCGCCCATTGCCCGGTGAACGTGGAAGAAACGCGCGTGAATCTGTGGGTGGATGATTATCACGCAAATGTTCCACCGGTGTGAATCGCCTCACAGGGACTAGACCCACTCCCCGATCACAAACACCGTCCAACTCACTTATAATGCCTCCTATCGTTCCAGACGCTTACAAGTTGACTCGGTATTTTCTTGATGTGGGTTGGGGTTTTAGGGCCTGAAGTCGCTCTCGCTGGTTTGCTCCAACGGTGCACCTACCACGCGGGTAGGTGGTTCTGTTGGCGTAGACACAGAGATAACGAACGGTGGGCATTTTTTGGGAAAAAGAGGAGGAAAGTTTTCCTACGGCGGGAAGAGAATTGGAGTGAGTGGGCGTGGGTATGGCTTTGATGACATGGCATCATTAAGTTATTGCGACTCTCCCGACCTTTTTGGGCAGCGCTCAGGATCAAGAACAATATTTCACTAGAACTCGAAGGCGCACCTTGTTTATTTTGCCCCGAGCTCTTGGTAAAAACTGTTTGGGGCTGTTCGACTTCAACAAAGCCTTCCACCCACTTGCGTAAGGGTAGAGATGAGCGCTTGAGCCATTGCGTCATCCTGCCGCTAGCTGAAACAGTTGCGGCTGAGGCCGGTCCTCCCCGCCAGCTCGAGTCGGTGTACCCATGTTTATGGTTGTTTGGTTTAAAAAATTGTACGTTAGTGTTATCCATATATGGTATATCCGAACGGCCCGAGGCGGGAAGTCAATGTTATTCAAGTCACAATGACGCAACATTTTTCGGCCGGAGGAACGCCCGCGCGGTAACCGATACTCGATAACCATTTACCGTCCACCAGCGATCTGCGCCCACTTCTTTCGGATGGGCATTCACACACGCCTCCAACGTACAGCACGGTCGCGTTGTGAAGATGCGCATTTGTAAATCTAGGCGGTCGTTCGAGTGAAATGGGACGAAGAAAGATCCACCCAGGACGTGGTTCTAAAACATAGCACCGCGGCGTTGTGAAATGAAGCATCGCAAATTGCGGGGGGGGCGTATTTGTAAACCCGGACGGTCGTATAGAGCGACGGAGGATCCACCCAGGACGTGCTTCCAATATATAGGTGGTTCCAACTTGATATGATCTGGCTGACCAGATCTAGTATGCACACGGATGGCTACCTCACTAAACCGCCGGGCCTCCCTTATGGCTTTAATCCTTGGGCTTGAGTAAGAGCCTCAAGGAATCCAGACCATGTCACACGCGATTCGCTATTGTTTGGACAGCTCCATCAAACCAGACATCGTGCATCGTGCATCAGGTTCGCACCGATCGGGCCCCCTTACATAACGTGACAGAAAACGAAGCCCCGTCAGACCCTCAGACCTTCAAATGCTCGCCGCGGATCCTCTCAAGATGTTTTTACCATCGGACGGGGGGCTAAGTAATATCCTGTCTACAAATAGGGTTAGGCAGGTTCCGTAGTGGCACTCGCCTTGGACTACTCATCAACATCAATTGCTCCCACGTCTCAACCACACTGTCAATTACAGGTCGTTCGTCTGGACCTTCCCGGCAGCGCTCAACCAGATCCCGAATTACATCACTGATATCGAGACTCCGGTCATTCGTTAGCTTCTCTGGCCATTTCCCCTTCATGATACATACACGCAAGCGTGAGCGCCACGCACAAAGCGCCCGGGGATTTCCTGCGCGTAAAATACTCTATCATGAGCATCCCAAACGCGAAGATATCCGCGGTTTTCAGTATAACCTCGATAACCGGGATCACCCCGACCACTTTTGAAGGTCGGCATTTTTCGACAGCTTGCGAGTGTATGTGGTTGCTCCCAGTCACTTCCAAAGTAATCACCAACTTTCGGGGCTACTTTCGTGCGACGGGGAAAATGAGCGAAAACTTAAATGAACGGCCTACTAACACTACAGACATGAGGACCTAGAGGGCCTTCCAAGACGACCTCCACCGGACACATCCCTTGTTTCATCAACCACACCCCGCATTTCCACCTGATTGCCCCCCGATGTACTCCCCCATATATAACTCTTAATCGATATCTCTGAAGGGCACTATTTTAGAGCATGCCCCATCCCCTCTCATCCCTTCCTGCGAGTGCCGATCCACTCACACCGATGAGTCCCTTCTCCCACCCTTCTGGAGGATCTGGATCCTACAACCCGGCGGTCTGGGTAAATTATCGCTCGAGCAGCCGATATTTTTGGAATGCTGACGGGAGGCGCAGGCCATCCAGGACCAATGGTTCCGGGAATATTCTTCGTTGGCTGGCGCCTTAGGAGTGCAAGAGGTTTGTTTTTCCTCGAACTAGATCTCACCCTACTGCTGACCCCGTCATCCCTCAGAACCAGGAGGGATCTCCCATCACCCAGGTGTTCCCCTATGCTCTCGAGAGGAATCAAGAACACGAGCCCGTCCCTGTCCTTTTCGATGCGTCTGGAAGTCATCTTCACCAGCCCACCCCTGAAGCGACCGTCCAGGTTGGACTGGAGACAGCTCCGGAGCCTGATGGCAGTGGCCACGACTATAGACACGAGTGCGAGCAGAAAAACGGCGGTATTTGTGGAACCGACAACGACGATGGTTTCGGGGCGATCGCCGACCTCCGCGGTGAAGTTCCTATCTTTTGCCGGGTAGGAGACTGTCAATACTGGCATACGGAGTCAAGGCAGATCCGGCGACACCAGGACCGTCACTTCTCGGACCGCTACAGTTACAAGTGCCCGAACAAAACGAGCACTTGCCGCAATCTGGGGTGGCCTTTCAGGCGCAAGGATGCGGTCGTTGTGCACTGCAGAGGGTCCCCGGAATGCAGTAAGGCTCTAGAAGCCAACCGTGGGAAAATACCGTGCCGAGGAACTCCTGCGACCGAGGAAGATTTGAGACCAGTGGGTCGGGGGTTTCGCATCCCCTACGAGAGATTTGATGGACGGACTGGACGTAACCGCGGGAGAGGTCGGTTCTGACGACGGAGGTTCGCATTGTAGGAACCTAGGTTTTGAATTACATTAGGCTAGGGTTGTCCCTTTGCCCATCGATACTGCAGTATGCAAGGCCCAGTCCAATGCATCTAGGGTTATTATTTCACGTATGTTCCGGATTCCTATGTATGACTCCATGAACTTAGTATTTAATATATGAGATAGGTCTATGTACATGCCGTTAAATCATTAAGAACACGAATGAAGTTGGCTCTTTCCCCCCCGTGGTGCAGCAACCACCCTCGACAAGTCTCGGCCGACTGGCCGGAACCAATCAGTTTGATCTCGTTAGGGCGCCTGTCTCACACGGTCCTTGATCTAGTTGATCAGTGATGTCAGTTTGATTATCGGTTACGCGGGGAACTGGGATCGGTGGACTGAAGGGATGGGTTTTGTGGAACCCCAAAAGATGAGTTATCGTAGCGGCGCAGTGCCAGTCCTGACACCTCTAATCCTAGGAAGCACCGCATCGTGGCCAGACGGGGAAGCGTTATCGTCGCGTTGAGCACTAAATTGTGGAGCACACCGAGGCAAGGAGGGCGGCAGAAACGGCCTCGCCAAACAAAGCACAGCGACAGCCGAGTGAGCGATCGAGGAGCCTGGAAGGCGGATGGGAACAAATGGTCGTCGGGATTTGGACGTATCACGTAGACAGGCGAATAGCAGAGGGGGCGACACCACGGACGCAGGTGAGCGGCGAGAAGAGAGGTGCGGGAGTGGACAAGGACACCGACATAATACAATGACGCGGCGTGAGAAGAAATGGAGAGCCGCACTGGGCAGGATTAGGGTTACCTTCATCTCACACCTTATCAGAACGAAGGGATCAAATCAGGGCGATTTTGCGCCTCAGAGATTTACCGTGTCCAGTTGAGAATGGGGGAGCCGGTCAGCCCTCCACTGCCAAGGGCGTAACCGTGAATAATGCCCCCTCGACAGTGATCCCGATGTTATCCAGCTCAACCGGGAGACCGGTTCACCGTGAAATGTGATCGGGCCTTCCGACCTATGACGCATGTCTGGCGGCGGGCCATCAGCGAACCGACCGCCCGACTCCGCTTGCCCCGCGAAGAACGTTGTCACCCGGTGAACCGGAGATCACGTGCGAGCGGAGCGGTCCTGTGGGCGCTTATGCAGCCCCTCCTTTTACGGCCAAGGAAACGGCAATTTACAGTGTGGCCGAGGGTGTTGAAGACTGAAAGTCTCTTTGGCGGAAATCTCACCTTCGCCCACAAGTCAAGAACATTTCCCTATTTTGGTCGTGGTGAATGGCGGTTGTCAGCCTGGCCCACGGCGAGAAAGACAATCACTTTCACCCTGGTGAAACAAAGGCGCACGGTGCCCCCGCTTGTGCCTCCACGTCCACTCAAACCTTTTGTCCATCGGTCCTGCACCGGACGGCCCATCTCTCCTAGTGCTATAATAGACCGCCATCTCATTCAGCCATTCAGTTCGCCACTCCATCATGTTCTGTCCTTGCTGCGCTGGTCGCACCATTCCTTCGATTCATCATCCCGACCAGAGCGGCAATTTTGATGGCGATGGCCGATCCATGGTCTCTGCACAGTTTGAAATCCACAGGACCTCGGAGCCATACAAACCTCGCATCCCAGGTGACCTGCTGAGTATTCCCCTTCCAGTGTTCACGGATTTGGGCCCCCATTGCGTCATATCGAGACGGGTCGATAATTCATCGCAGCCAAAAGAATTCATTCGCCACAGTCTACCTGATTAGATATAAACCACTCGGATCCAGCGTCACGCTATATGGGATTATCTGAGTCTCAACCAGATATGCAGAGCGTATACCGTGCGTCTGCTCTTCGAAAATGATAACAAGTTATCAAGTCTTTACACTGTGGAGGAGGTTTTTGGCAGACGCCGTCTTCCGGATTCCTTGACCGAACGAGGTAGAGACGAGTCTTATCTTTCCGCCACGCACGCATCACTGAACATTTCCAGGAGTAAATGAAAGCTGTGAATCATCTGGCGGGATGAGATCTGGTTGCGATCACTACCCTCGCGAAGGCCGTGACTGGTAGGATGATAGTCCGCAATCCAGGTTTGGATAGAATCTTTCAAACATATTTGGAATATGCAAATCAGTGTGGAACTATCTTTCACACACGTTGCAGTAGCGCACATATTAACTGCGACTGCTTTATTATGATTATGCCGTGATGGGGCCATTCAACACAGCATCTCTCGTGACTCCTCATTTTCTGGGAATACGGGCCGCGATGTTGGCGCAATGCCTTTTCATCCGGATGATGCCTAGAACATGTTTTGGTCCCGGTGGGCGATCGGTCGGAGCTCTGCCTTCTTTCATCATCTGGGGATGTTTGATTCACGCCATGGCCGTGGCTCAACACGATCCTCACAAGTTGACGCTTCTCACCCGTCCCAAATGCTACGTAAGCCGACTTTATCTGGTTTTCTGGCTCACATCCCCACCCATGAGTCAGTCCCGCGTCTGTGAACACCTGTTCGCCGACTCCCCTCCTGCGGGTGCAACCATCCCCGGCCACGATGTCCCATCTGAAACGGTTTACGACTTCTGCCAGTCTCCGCCCCAACCCCAGATTGTAACGAAGCGTGTCGATGAACAACAGGCAGACCACCGCGCGTTGTGGGCGTCTACCATCCCGGCTTCCGAGGTATCCCCATCATTTGTTTTGGGACCGGGCGAAACCTTAGATTTTTTTACCTTGCAGTCTTTCGGATGCCCCCCCGACCGAACCGAAGTCAAGACAGAGATCCGGGCCTCTTTTGGTCTATCGGGAAGTTCGGAAAACACCTTTGAGAGCCAATCCGATCGTTCGTCGCTGTCGTCACTTCGTTTTTCGAGTGACGAAGACGTTTCTGTGCCATCGTATAATTTATTGTAGTACCCTGTGAGTGAGGACCTGGAGTCACAAACCAAGTTTTTTGGGGACTGGCAACCTCTAGATCACGCGCGGCATAGTTGAACCTGGGTCTGGCCCCCATGTCTTTGTGTCGGAAAGCGCAACGATTGATACGCGTGGCCCGAGCGAAAAATGGTATTAGACCGTGCATATATACGGTCAGGAGCATGAAAAAACACAACACCGCTGCGTAGTCACACGAGAGTATCATAGCCATCCCTGCCCCCTTCCACCATGAATACCGAAAAAGCCCGCCACACTATCAAGTTAGGGTGTCGACCAAGCACGCACTGGACTGTTGAATACCGAACAAATGCCGGCGCATAAGTGTTGTGATTGAAGGGGAGTCGAACTCACGTGAATGGCCGTCGACGCGGGAGGATGAGGGGACTCAACCCAGCGGCTAAATCGTCTGAGCAACGCACCCTCATGTTATCTTCTCCAATCGCTATCGATTCGCCGCCGGTCATTCCTGAACACCTCCGCCCTCGCACGCCCGTTCTCCGCTGAAGATATCGCACAACTGTTCGTGATGTCACCGGAGACGCGGTCTTCGTAGAGCCTGGGGACTGGTAAGAGACGGTAGGCACAAGCTTGCACGTGCCGAACTCCCCACGTAGACCCCACGGGGAGATTTTAGAGAAGAAGTTGCATCAGGCCCAGTTTTTGGGTCTCGACGAGGACGTAAAGAAGCACGACTTTGGCTTGAAGTTTATGATCCCCGACCCGGAGGTGTTTGCAGGGTTTTGTGGTGAGTACTACGGATCCCCGCCCCACGTTCAATTTCCACGGCTAATACAATTCGTCACACAAAACGTTCCAGGATCTAGAGGTCATCCCCACCGCCCTGTAATCCCAGACCCTGCTTGTGGCACCGATATTCGAACCTCCCTCCACTTCAGGTATGACACCCACCGAGTATTCTCCTCATCTCGAGCTCTCCTCATACTCTGCGCGTTTGGTCACACAACTCTAGCGTGCTCGGTGGTGGCCTGCTAGCCTGAGAATTGACTTGAACGTCGAAGAATCTTCCCACTCACCCTCAATCCCTAAACCAGCCCAGTATTATCCTCCTTCTCTTGACGGGAATGAAATACAGGGTCTTTCACGTAGGATTCAGAATTGTGCTCGGTGCAATGACTTGAGGTCTAGGCTACGAATAAATGGTGTCGAACAGCTCCAAGTTCGATTCGACCTCTGAACTTGTCCTCGACGCTCGCTCTCACAGGAGGCACTCTGCATTTTCTCCCTATACAGAAACCCGCTCACAACCACACGGATTCCTCGCCACTGACCCTGAGTCTCGTCCCGGCACATCCTCGGGACGCATCCCAAACTCGGTTTCACTTCCACTCAACCTCTTCCTCGCCCAAAACACGATCGTCATATCCGGGAAACTTACGCGACGTCCAAGATCCGTGAGCAGGTCCTCGACGAGCTCAAAAAGGCCGTGGGTGAAGAAGAGACTCGGGGGATTTTGGAGGGTAGGAGGAAGGTAGTAGCGAGTCGTGGAAGCGGGATGACTGCGGGAGTGCTATGGCTGGGGTTGATCCTGCTCGGTGTAAAGGGTGTCGCCTTGTACAACGGGGTGCGTTCATTTGTTATCATGTCTGCAATAGGTGGGTTGATCGGATCGCCTCTAGGGTTGGACCAGGTACGAGATGAGACCGCAGAACAAAATCGTAAAAGGGGAGTGACGTGTTTGGTTCCTATATGCCCGTACGTACGTCGTACCAGCTATGTATCGTGCTCGGGTCCTTCATATTTGTATGCGAGTGGTGTGACGTTGATTCCGTCCCCACTGTTGTTCGCCCCTCAGCCGTTGGTTGGTTTTGAGGCCCACCGTGTTGGATTTCTATCCTACCATTGAGTCATTACATATTACCATTGATGCCACCGCTTGTGGAGGCAGTGAGCGCGAGCCACGGATCTACACTGAATTCCATCCTTGACCTTCGGAGTCAATCGGTCCCCCCCCCCGAGGCGGTCAGCCGAACGGGACCGTCGGACGTATACTCCGCGCGAGCGTTCCCATCCCTTTTTCCATCACGGTCAAATGGGGGCTTCGTATGTGTGCTTGTCGCTATCTCCGGGCCGGTGGTATCGAGCTGGTGCCTAAACTAGAACTCAAGATCCATGTATCATGTTTGTTGGTATATTGATGTGACAATTGGCGTCCGGAGCGAGGGCTTGCCCTACAGTAAGGTATCCAAATGTAACCCGGTATCCTATACCAGAGTGGCATGGGTGGGTCCGGGGATCGGGGATCTGCGGGTGATACAGTGGTCAAAGATCCGTGTGACTGACTGCCCTCCATCGCCACCTTACCAAGAGATTTAACTTCTCAGCTAACCCTGTATCCGCTTTCCACACCTTGGGGCGTTTGAGCCCGTACCCTGCGTTTTTCAACTTAGAAGACAGTTAAGTGGGGGGCACGGACGTGGAATAGCTCGCGTAGCCCAGTGAGGAGGCTGAACGACCGTGGCAGCATCACTTTAGTAGGGTCGGGCACCTGTAACGGCAGGTCCACCGGCAGTTGCAGGACTAGCGGATCTGAGATGGAGTCACCGCACGGGACGAAGATGTTGATTTTCACGCGTTCGAGATGAGGGAGCGGTCGCTCGAAGGGTACCCGGAGACTTCTAACGAACGGAACCTATCGTGAAGTACCAGGCTGCTCCTGCAAATGTGTAGTACATTTCCAAGGTGTTCATCCCCCTGGGGCAGAAAATCCACGGTTATCGCCTCGAGGTTCCCTTGAGATCTCGGAAATGCAATGTGAGCTAGTTTTTCCAACGCGAAATCGCCTTCCGCCACAGCTTGGCTGTAACACACATGATGTTGTGAATGCGCTAACGTGTGTTGAAAATCGGTCGTAAGACGGAGGGCACAGCGCCTTCCACGACGTACGATAGGACGCGGACGACGATCTCGGTGGGGAGCCGTAGAAGGGGGGGGGGATAGCCAGTTCTTTACGCGGAGGAGTTCTATCAGATGAACGAGCACGGCAGCGATCTCGTTCTCGGTCCTCTCCAGCGTGGCCGCCGTGTCGGCCTTGACGAGGGTGTGCGTGATGAACTGACGTGATGATTAGATGGGCGATAACTCGGAAAATTAAGTAACAGAACGGGCGGTAGAAGTGGAAAAAGCGATGATGGCGGCGGACAACCCACTGTCATATTCGAGGTGTTGGCAAGAGGGTCCGACAGCCGGCGTACCCTAATCAAAGTCGTACCACTACGCCTTACCCTCTACATGCATGGCACTCACGAAATTCTTTCGGTCCTGTGCGTCGTAGAGTTGGTCTCATGGGCAGTACCTATTTTTTTGTTCACCACTTCCCACACCCGTTCCGTCCTTCCGTTTTTCCATCAACGATCACTTGCTCTTCCCGACCTCCCCTCGCTGACTCCGGACGCAAGACCTGGAGAACACCAGTAGAGGGTACAGTCGTTTTATCGTCTACGAACTCGTTGTATTTGGGTCTGATGCAGCATGTTGCCCGGACACGACCCTTCCACTAGACGCAGGCTCGTGGACCAACTACTCATTTACGCCATGTCAATTTTCATTAGTCTCGGTGTCTTCCTGGCGTGCACGGGCTTTTTCAGGATTGGTCCTGTTCAGATGGCAGACCCGCCGTGCAGTTCGGCTATGATCAGGGGTTCGTGGCTATCTTGACCAGCCTGTCACGCTCAGCTAACCGATCCGCTGAAGCGTCATGCCCGGTATCATCATTGGACCCTATTTCAAGAAATACTTCGATGACCCTGGTGCGGGCGGGTTGGGCCTAATGGTCTCTGTGTTGGAAATCGGCGCATTGAGTACGGCCCTCGGAAAATGTGCCAGCACGTTGCAATCCTCTTATTCCGATTTGGTGTTCCACAGTTACTTCGCTTGCTGCCGGGCGCATCGGCAACGCGATCGACCGAAGTGGCACTCTATTCACTGGAGGGGTGGTTCTTACGATTGGAGGAACGATCCAAACCTTCACCGGGGGCATGCCCAGTACGGTCATCGGTAGATCTATTTCTGAGTTTGGGGTTGGACTACTATCGTGAGTGCCCATCAAGTGACTCCTCGCTCCGCAATGGGATAGCGATGTCGGGGCACGGGACAATTGTGTCAATCTACCAGAGCGAGATTTCTCCACCCAACTACATAAGCTTCCACACACCCCTGAAAGTCCTCAGCCGACGCGGGGGTACAGCGAGGTGCACTGGTGTGTACGGAACTCACCGGGAACAGTTTTGGATACGCATCTTCTGTGGTGTGTCCACTCGGCTCCCTCATCCTTCTCTGGTCTCAGCCGAATCTGCGGTGGATTGATTACTTCTCGTCCTCCGTCGGATCGGACTGGTCTCGGAGGATGCCCATGTTCATCCAGTGTGTTGCCGGAGCCATTCTCGCTGCTGAATCTCTTGCCATGCCTGAAAATCCACGGTAGGCCAACTCGTACGCGTCCCTTGCCCATACGATCTGACTAGGTCGGCTCTAGTTGGCTTATTGACAATGACCGGGATGCCGACGGTATGCAAGTAATCGCCAACCTGTATGGTGGGAATCCCGAGGATGCGTCAGCCGAATCTGAATTTCCAGGGGGTTCAGGGTCGCGTTAGCCTCGATGCAAGTGTTTCTCGATCCCGAGGCTACTATATGATGCTGACGCCTTCCTCCTGCAACGGACATCTGGGGAGACACACTCTCACAGGGTCATATGGGACACAATTACGGTGATAACAACCAACTACAGAGGTAGGTATCTTCCAATTATTATTCCCCCATGATCAGTGGTTGAGGTCATCCGCACTGACAGCCCCATGCATATACGGACTTACTGGGCGATAATGTCAGTGACGGACTTCCGCACACCCAATAGTTCCTCAGTCGCAACACAGGAGCTGGTGTCATATTAAATGACTCCGTAGGAGGGAATAATCTAAACTGGAGTGTGATTTCTTATCAACTCGCAGATGCCTCGGACGTTGCCGGGTTTAAACCGAAGATAACCTACAATGAGTCCGTCTCCGAGGCGGTATCTGATATCACCAAGATCGACCGCAACGACTTTACTGCTCCCAGACTCGACAGCAGAGACCACGGAGAAACATGGCAAGGGAGGTGGCGCTATTGTTATTGTCCATCGAAAGGTGAGGCCGAGTTGGGCTAACATTCTAGTAGAAGACCTCGAGTCGTCAAGACAACTGGGCAAATAAGAATCAGAATAATGGCAGCCTGCAAGACCAACCAGCCATGAACCTGAAGGACCGTCACCAGGGGAGGCTAGTACCTCTGCGGAAGTTTCAGAGGAGCAGTTTTTCTTGGACGAAACAGCATCAGTGGCGACTATCATCCGCGTAACCCCTCTGCTCCTCAAATGATTGACTACAGGATAGATCGAATTACGAGGGCTCTGTCAATTGGGGTTGTGTCATACCGGTTGGGTTGGGGTTCTAGGGCCTGGATTCACAGCGAAAAGACCGTCTTGGTATCCAGAGGAGAATCGCGATGCTGCCGATGAACTTTTCAGGGCACGTGCCCACAGGGAAAGGATCGTGACGCGTGACCGTAACGGCGTGGAGGGGGGGCAGCGTGACGGGGGGACCGACAGTCGTGATGTTGTCTCCACCTAACTTGCCAACCTGTCTGACGATAATCCCCGATTCTTTCACGATTTTCTTTGCCGGACGTGACGAGCGTGATGGTAACACCCAGACGGATCAAACCGGCTTCCGCCGTAAGCAGTGGACACGTCCAAACCGCTCCACAAGCAGTGGTCGTTTTGTAAAAAGGACACGGTTTCTTACCGCGGGAAGAGGATCGAAGTACGCCTAGCTAAAGGTTTGACATGAGATTGAATTCTTGTAACTCTCCCGACTTTTTTTGACTCAATGCTCAGCACCAGGAACAACATTTCACAAAAACTCGAGGAACGACGTATCTTCTTTACTTTGCCTCGAGCCTATAGTAAGAACTGTACAGGTTTATGGAAGTACGTCTTAGTTACAAGGTGGTACTAAATTTATGGTCGGAGCATGGGTGTGGAAGGGGGAATAACTGGAGGAATGGTGGACCCGGTGATCCCGATTTGGCGGGCTGAGGGCCGTTCAACTTCGACAAAATCCTTCTGCATGCTTATTTACATAAGTGCCAGGGATGTCGATGAACGTTTGAACGTTTGAACCGTTGCATTTTCCTGTCGCTAGCCGAAACGTGGTTTGTGGTCAAAGGATGGTTAGATCTTGTCGACCAGAGATTCGCGCACGCTCCTTTTGGATTGTTGCTCGACTGCACCACATTGTGTAAGCCCCATGATGCGAGGAAATGGGTGACTGTCCGTAAGACTACACCGTGTGCCCACTGCCCAGGGACTTTTAAGGAAAGTGCAGGCGTCAACCGCTCTGCCGGGCCACGGGCAGCGCGAACCTCGGCTGCCGGGACCCTTCTACGACGTTTAGAGATATACGATGGTCTATCTAGTCATGTCAATTACCTAAAGAGCATGGAGCCTAGTAAGTTTGCCATGATCCACGGTGATCAAGACAACCTTGCTGTACTGCACTGTCGGACTGCCACCAGCTGCCGCGTTGTGAAGGGGACGCGTAAACTTAGATGGTCATTGAGATGAAATACAATGATAGAGAATCCACCTAGGGCGTGCTTTCAATATATAGTAATATCCAACTTGACATAATCTGGCCGGCCACGACCAGCGCCTCATTTTCTTTGTGATCGCCGTCGCCTTGCGGAAATATGACACTGGCATTTACGTGGTCGAATCCATCACACGACAATCCGAAATCCTACAAATCCCACAGGCTCGTGAAATGGGTGGTTTGGTCACGGCTGGTGTCTGAGAGATGGACTGAGTGATGTGGGCAGTAGAGCGCGGGTTCCGGGGAGAGCAGAGTGGTAACCGAGTAAGGGAACCCGGGTGGGGACATTGGCATCGAGAAAAAGGTCGTCCCAACTGGGGCGTGAGTTTCGGTTGGGATGTGCGCAAGAGAACTTAAAATGAAATGAAATCCGGTCGGGTATTTTTTTTTTTTTTTTGGAAATAGACGAGCGAGTTCCGTGAAGCCGTGAACCGGTATGATGATGGTGAAGGACGCGAAGAGGGTGCCCAGCCTAGGCTCGACGACACTATACGCGTGGGCGTTCGACGCCCCCCACGATACGTGGTTCTGTGATCCGGGGCCACTGGGTCTAATGTTGCATAGAATTAGGAATCAGCTCACGATACGTACGCGGTGATTGCATCGCACTGGCCAGTGCTTATCTGGTTCCCCCTCGAGTCCCGCGTCGGGCCATCTGCATCAGCGCTCAACCCTCGTCATCCACACCACGTGATCCGTGATTCGCCAACAGTTCCGAATCATTGACATTAGCGCCGAGAGGTGTATTGAGTACTTATGTTATGTTGGACACGCTCAAGCAGAACGGAAAGCGAGCACGCACAAACTTCCTGGCGCTATTGATACGTTGGCTAATCTTCTCGGTGCTAGCGCTGAATAACAAATATTGGCGAATCTCCCGTGGTATCCAGAGATATCAGAATCATCACGAGCCCGGCCGGGGTACTGAGATCCTCAGATGCCTCCTGCAGGTCTTCCTGCGGGTCTCGTGGGGAAATCAAAATTCTGCCCACAGATTAAGTCGGGCCGTAGCTTCAAGTTGAGCTGTTGATCGGCATCAACCGTTCCCACGGCTCAACGACATCGTCGATGACATGCGCCCGGCAGCGTTTGACCAGATGCCAAATTCCGTCGCTGGAGCCGAGTCCCCGATCTTTCACTGGCCATTCCCCCCCTCACGATACCCGCACGAGCAAGAGCGTCGCGCACCAGGCGCCCGGGGGTTTCCTGCCCGTAGGGGCCTCTATCACGGCCATCCCAAACGCGAAAATATCCGCGGGTTTCGGTGCAACCTCGATAACCAGGAACACCCCGACCATCCCTGAAAGTCGGCATTCCTTTCGACAACTTACGCGCGCATGTGGCTGCTCCCAGTCACCTCAAAAGCAATCACCAACTTTTGGGGCCACTTTTTCGTACGATGGGGGAAATGAGCAAAAACCGAAATGAAAGGCCTACTATCAACGCAGACACGAGGACCCAGGGGGCCGTCAAAGACGACCTTTATCGGATCCGTCCCCCGTTTCATCAACGACACCCCGCATACCCACCCGATTGTTCTCGGGCGTACTCCCCCGTATATAACTCTTAATCGATGCCTCTGAAGGGTATCAGTTCAGAGTATGCCCCATCCACTCTCGCCCCTTCCTGCGAGTGCCGACCCACTCATACCGATGAGTCCCTTCTCCCGCCCTTCCGGGGGATCCAGATCCTACAACCCGGCGATCTGGGTAAGTTCTCGCTCCAACGACCAATATTTCTTGAAAACTGATGGGAGGTACAGGCCCTCCAGAACCCATGGTTTCGGGAACATTCCTCGCTGGCTGGTGCCTTAGGAGAGCGGGGCGTTCGTTTTTCCTCGAATACAATCTCACTCTATTGCTGACCCCGTCATTCCTTAGAACCAGGAAGCATCTCCTGCCACCCAGACGTCCCTCGATGCTCTCAATGGCGATCAAGAGCATGAGCCCATCCTTGTCCCCTTCAATACCTCTGGTTATCACCTTCACCAGCCCACCCCTGGAGCGGCCGTTCGAGTTGGACTGGAGATAGCTCTGGAGTCTGATGGCAGTGGCTACGACTGTGGACACGGATGCGAACAGAAATACGGCGACATTGGTGGAACCGGCAACAATGACGGTTTTGGGGCAATCGCCGACCTCCACGGTGAAGTTCCTGTTTTTTGCCGGGTAGGAGACTGCCTCTACTGGCATACAGAGCCAAAACAGATCTGGCGACACCGGAATCGTCACTTCCCGGCTCGTTACGGTTACGGGTGCCCGAACCAAACGAAAACCTGTCGCAACCTGGGGTGGCCGTTCAGGCGCAGCGATGCGGTCATTGTGCATTGTAGGGGGTCCCCGGAATGCAGCAAGGCCCTAGAAGGCAACCGTGGAAAAATCCCATGCTGGGGGACTCCCGCAATTGAGGAGGATTTGAGACCAGAAGATTGGAGGCTTCACATCCCCTACGAGAGATTTGACGGACGGAGTAGACGTGGCCGTGGGAGAGGTCGGTTCTGACGACGGTGGCTCGTGTTGCAGGAACCTAGGTGCTGAAATGCATCAGGCTGGAGTTATCCCTTTGACCGTCGATACTGCAGTATGTAAGACCTGGTGCAACGCATTGAGTATTATTGTTTCACATATGTTCCGGATTCCTATGCATTACCTTGCTTGCAAGGTTTCTCAACCCCTAAATTGCTTCCCGGTTCCTTCAGCATCGCATCATCTTCACATTTGTTTGGTGCTATTATCCCCTGCGGCCACATGGCACTTGTTTCCCACTGGGGCGTCAGGTGTTGATCTTCCTTTCCCGTCATGAGACCGTGACGCTCGACGTTAACAGTTCCGGTGGCGTGTTCGTTTAGAGTCAACTTACAGACTATTCATATCGAGGGGAAGAGCTGTAGTACTACGGGAGTTTGATGATGATATTTTTTTGGAGGCGCATGAGCCGGAGTTGATGCTGGAGGATGAACGGTTGGATGATCTAGATGGCACGACGAAACTCTGGTGGCAGAGAATGAGCATGAACTCGAAGTCAGATGTTACATTGATCTGTTATCTATATTTTATATAACGCGGCAGGATAAATCAAGCAAGCAAGGTTCTTGCCGACAGCAGTCGGCATTTCTCTAGTTACTCCATGGACTTGGTATTTAGTATATGAGACAGGTCTATGTACAGGCTGTTAGGTAATTTAGAACGCGAATGAAGTTCGTTCTCTCGAGTCCTCTCCCCCTGTTGGTGTAGCAACCACTCTCGACAAGACTCAGCTGACTGGCCGAAACCAATCTGTTTGATCTCGTTGGGGCTGCCGCCTCATACAGTCATTGATCTAGTTGATCAGTGATAGAACAAGTTTGAATATTGGTTAGGCGGGGGACTTGTGTTTATGGAACCCAAAAGGACGACTTATCGGAGCGGCGCAATACCATCCCCCGACTCCTTTCTAATCTTCGGAAGCACCACATTGTGATCAGACGGGGGAGCACTACCATCGCGTCGAACACCAAATCGTGGAGCGCGCCAAGGCAAGGAGGGTGGCGGAAGCGGGCCAAACAAAGCGCAGTGACAGTCGAATTAGTGATCGAGGAGCCTAGAAGACGGAGGTGAATCAAGGTTTGAACGTATCACGTAGACCGAGGCGAGTAGCAGAGGGGGAGACACCACGGATGCAGGTGGACGGCGAGAGGAGGGGCACGGGAGCAGACAAAGGACACCGACAGAATCTGATGGTGTGGCGTGAAAAGAAATGAGAATCGCAGACGGGATTGGGTGGAGACCTCGTCACCTTCATCTCACAACGAAGGCGGGGAAGAATCCAGACGGGGAAAGGGATGAAATCAGGGTGATTTCGCGCCTCAGAGATTGTCCGCGTCCAGTCGAGAATGGAGGACCCGGTCAGCCCTCCACTGCCAAGGGCGTAACCGCGAATAGTACCCCCCCTCGATAGTGATCCCAATGTCATCCAGCTCAACCGGTAGACCGGCTCGCCCGTGAAATGTGATCGGGCCTTCCGACCTATGACGCGTTTTATTATTATTATTTAAATTCTTTCTTTATCCTGTGACGCCTTTCGGCGAACGTAAACTAGTACAACACAGCTGGGGTAATATCTAGCACACAGCTAACCGGCCTCGACTCAACACAAAAACAAGAACATAAATAAATATCGGGGGGGGGTGGAAAGGGAAGTGAACCGAGATGGGAGCAGGCAGTCGGAGTGGCTCGATGTGGTGGTGATGAGCCTAGATAAGGGACCAGACTAGCTGGGTGGATGGGAGTGGTGATAACCTAATGAATGAGGTGATGGCCGAGATAAGGGACCGGCGAGAAGGCCGGAAATGAGTGTGGCTGGCTCAGCGCAGATGGCCGAGATAAGGTTTGGTGCCCAGGCTGGCTGGGGTGGTAGGATGGGGGGGTTCGGTGTCAGCGTCGTCGTCGTCAACGAGGAGGCTGGTGGTGTGGGAGCTGGGAGAGACCTGATCCCAAGGTGACCTATGACGCGTGTCTGGCGGCGACCCATCAGCGAACCGACCGCCCGACTCCGCTTGCTCCGCGAAGACGATAAACTCGATTTTGAGTTGAAGTGTTGAATCTCCGTAGCACCCGCCTCAGCAAACGAATGACACCTGTACCCTAATAATTTGTTGTCCCTCCTGGTTCTTCGACCTCCTAGGTACCGACGAAAGAGCGTATTGGGGAAGATAGTGGACACCACAGGAGAGGCCGGTGGTGATGTGCTTCTGCGTCCAAGTTCCCAACGTTTGTCGTCGCTTTTTCTGTTGATAATCGGCCCTGGCCTTTCCCGTTGTGTACGCGTGTAGAGGGGGGTCACACAGACGTCTATTGGGCCTTCGTGTTATCCCCACGGTTATGGAACAGGGAAGTAAGGGACATGAACCTATTACTATCACCACAGATGCAAAGGCCTGGGTAATTATCGATTATCCTTCGAGTGTAATCTTCCATCATGAATCAGCCCTCAGTTTACCTCTAACATCTCTCATGGCCCAACGTATATTATGACCGGCGACGGGGGCGTTGTATAAAGGTAATTTCGATACACGCCCTTCTCTCCGTTTCTTTAGATCTCTCTCCTCTACCAATGGCTGTTAATATGTTCGTGCCAATTTCTCGCGATTCTTGCTCTTTCAAAAGGTTTGACCCCCGCAGTGCGATCTGCTGGGTGAGTTTTCATTCAAGCATCCAATTTTTCTTCCTGTTTCTTGAATACTGACGTCCAGCGCAGCACACTATCCTCAACCAGTACGTACATCAGCAAAACAAGTGAACCCCGATCTGGCCTGATGGAAACTGCCGGGCCTTGCGGGGGCATCCCAGACCGGGGATCCTCTCGGCTCTCCGGATATTCCCTGGCGACCTAAGGTGGGTACTATCCCCACTGCGCCGTGATACATTGTCACGCGTCATAGTGTGACTCCCTATGCGGGGCAACGCGTGCGGCATTGGGTGACGAGCCGTAAGAATATTTAAGTACTAAGTAGACACAACGTAGCGAACACAATCCTAAAGATCCCCCAACCCATGAGATTCGTCCTCGTAACCACCGTCAGAGACCACATCATCCGGCTCGCTGGCCTCAGATGGGTCCGAGTCCGATCCAGGTGCACAATCATCATCATCTTCTCTGCCCTCGTCACCTTCGTCTTCTTCTCCGTCCTCGTCACCTTCGTCTTCTTCTCCATCTTCGTTGCTTCCATTCTTGTCGCCTTCCTCATCCCCGGCACTTCCATCACCCGGGGGTGTGTGCTGGTCGGGTTGGGATTGTGCGGGGACCTCTGGCTCACGTTCGTCGTCGCTTGCACTTTCGTCGTCAACGTCCATCGCGTCCTTGTCCAAGGGGGCATCCTTGCGTCCGCGTTCCTTGTGGTGCATTCGCTCGCGAGACATATTTTCGTAGATTTCCTCGATCGCTCGCATGTACCTGTGTCCGATCCCACCACCACGGTACCGCATGAATATGTCACGATCGACAAATCTGTTGATATGGATAGGTGTTGTAGTAGTCAGGGTCCATATATATGATGTGTGGACAACGTACTGGTTGACATAGTAGGAACACCAATTTCGGGACGCTACGTAGTCCCATTCACTTTTGGCATCCTCAGGACCACTCTTGATGAGACCTTCATCAAAGCCAGGAATGAGATGGATGCCGCGGATAACGTCGTCGGGATTGATGAACCCGAATGCGCCCTCATCCAGGTTAGGGATGAACCGGATTTTGTAGAGGCGTTTCGCTTTCCACCCGGCCTTGTGTTTCTTGTCAATCGCGAACCAGCGGACCCAGAGGATATCCATATCGGTGGGGTGAGCCATCGAACGATGGAGCACCTTGACCCGGTAGATCGCCAGAACGCGTGCATAGACGTAAGGGTGGAAAGAGTCCCGAGATAACGCCATGACGTATGGACGGCCTTTCATGTTGATCTTGTCTTGTCCTCGACGAAGATCGTAAGTGGTGTAGTTCACGGTCATCGTATACCGTTGCTCGAGGCGATCGCCAGAGATGAATACCCCGTTGCGATCGTCATCTGTGAAGGTGGGAGGTTCCTCTTCATACGGACGGTTGAGGATGCGAGCAAGGAGGTGATCCTTGAGATCTGGGACGAAGTCCTACGATCGGTCAGTAACCAATGTGCCATGAATGCCCCGTGCGTGGAATAACTCACCTTGAGGGCTGGGTCGTTCTGGTGAGCACCAAAGGCCCATTGGTAGAGGTCCAGGTGGTCGTGTCCCCTCACCGACGTCGAGTAGTGTTGACTTGGTGACCTGTTTTCATCCGTTTGCGCCGATCGGCGTTGACTCAACGGCTCCTTCGCACCTGTTTGTTCCCTTAAAGCCGCGACGTACTTGCGGAAATGGTGCTGGATACGTTCCTGTTTTGCGATCTGGTGAGGAAACTGAATCTTGTTTGTGCGTCGGTAGAAGTGTTTGACTCTCCGGTGTTCAAGCTCGCCCTAGAGGTTTCGTGAGAAATGGGTCTGAGGGAACTGGGGAAACATGACGAACATGTTGGGTCGTGAAACAGTCGGTTGGTCCAAATCGCTCAATATGGTCAGCGTAGTCAGCGAGCGCGTGGATCTTGTATGTGGCGAGATTGAACGGCCTCAGGTCCGAGTCTCCTGCGGTCGTGGGATCCGCAGGAGATCCTGGTTGTTTTCGGGCAGTTGAGCTCCCTTTCTTCGCCTTGGCAACACGGCGGCGACCGCGAGCGGCTTCCTCCCGTGGGAGACGCTTCGTCTTGTATTGGGAGCATGTTTTACGAAGGAAGGTGCGAAACTGTCTACCAAGCTCCTTTGACTGGGAGCGAAGGGAGCGAAGGGAGTATTCGGTATGTTTTCTGAGTTTCGCGTAGGCATGCCAAGTGGCGATGTCAAATGCGAGATCGAGTATGATCTTGTTGTGGGGCTCCGGCATCAACCCCTCGACGACCGGGATCCAGCACTGTGGGAACTATCAAATAACTGTGATGGCACCGGGGGTGAGAGCTCACCTGCAGTATATCCTCAAAGTCTCGTGCGGCAAGCTTCTTTAGTGCGGAAACGCTCCCACCAAACCTCCGGATGGTGTCTCGACCGAACGTTGGGACTTGACGAAACCTGAACATCGTCAGTGACCAACCCACGGCATTATCGCTTCTTTGGGGACCGACCGTGCGTCAAACATTTGAACGGCACCTCCTCCCAACACGTGCAGCAGACGGAGAATATGCAGGACCGTGTCCTTCCCAAAACCAAGTTCCGAGTCATGGAGGATATCTACGGCCATCAACGGGGATGGGTTGAGCTTGAGTTCGGTCGCATATGCGTTCTACGAGAACTGTGTCAGTCAATCGTGGAGCCCGCGTGAGAACGAGCACACCCGTGTTGGGGCCCACGAGCCCATTTTCAGCATATCATAGGGTCCTTTGTAGCTGATGCTCCGACCGCTGTCAAAGATCGCCTTGCGGGCGATCTCAACGTTCTCGAGGGAATACTCACGGGCGGTCTTTTGACGGTTTTTCATGTCCAGGAAAGACCCAACCTCGGGGATGTCCCCCTTGAGAATGAGGCACCTCGGGCAAGGGTATAGCCCCATGGATTTCATTGCCTCAATCATGGCCCTGGAACACCAATCAGAATGGTTTGCGAGAAGTCAGGGAGGCATATGGTTACTTTTCCTTGTAATCCGCAGAGTGCAAGATCAACCGGAGGAACCACCACCGCCAGACATCATCCCCGCACTTGGTTATCCGACCGTTATTCTGGGCATCGGCGAACGTGCCACCCACGATCAACCGCAACGCGCCTTGGATCAACTCCCGCTTGAGATGAGCAAGCATATCGGCTGAGGGAGTAGTGCCGTAGTGCTCCATGTAAAACTCGTTGATTGTATCTGGCAGCTAAGGGGAGGGCGTGAGACACTCGGTAAGCAGCTTTGGAATCGATCAGCCTCGTACCGTTGGAAGGTATGCGATATGGTGTGCAGAAAATGATGTTGGCTTTGAGCGGTCGTACTTTGAGAGGTTGCCAATGAAGAGGTACACTGGCCAGAGAGAAGCAGAGCCGAAAGAAGCGAGGTGGGTGGAATCGGAATACAGAAGGACCGACGCGACGAACGTTTCCAGTTGGGGACCAGCGGTGGTTTTGAGGGTCTCCTGGATGCTTCTCTCCGCCTCTAGCATTGCGTCTGACGTATACACCTCGGAGTAGACACGGACAGGGTCATCGGCTTCACCCGGTTTCCACCACTCTTCGAATGGCTTGATATGGAGGTTGTCAAACAAATCGGGATCTGCCAATTCATTTGCGACCACCTCAATGGCATCACGGTAGAGTATCCCATCAACAGTAAACTCCGGCGCATCCTCCTCGCACTGCTTGACACCAGTGCACGGGACCTTGATCTTCACTGTTCCGGTCTTCCAGCTATCACCAGGCGCGAGTGTGGTCCCAGGTGTCGGGGATATGTTCGTTCGTTTGAACTGGCGCAGAGCGCTGACAGGATTGAAGTTTACAAGTTCGGAAATTTTGAAGAGGGGGTGGGTGAGGCATTTGATCAAACTGATGAGGCTCCCTATCCCCTGACGAGATCCTTCGGTGAACCACCAACCAAGCAAGAGGTCACGAGTCGGGTTCGTCAAGGTGGAGAGGGGATCTGGTTCATTCCGAGTGGAGGTTGCCAAGTCGGAACCGATTGGCTCAGCGGTCGCCTCGCGCGAAGCAACCGAACCAGGCCGAGCAGAGGGGATGTCAGAGAAGGGGTCGACGTCCTTGGGGTTGTGCGAGGAGACAGAGAAAGGTGAGTATTTCCGGAACACCCCGAACGAGTTTGGGTCTGTGACGATCTGACTTGCGGCAGGGTCAGACCACTCTTCAACCGACGGTTCGGGCTCGGGCTCGGGCTCGGGCTGAGCCGCGTTCGCTCTTGCCCTTGCCGCCTCCAACCGTTGCTTTTGGGTGAGGAATGGACGCCCCATGTGGGCTGGGGTCGTTGAGGTTGGAACATAATCCTGGAATCGTGCAGGAAATCGTCGATTTCTCATCGACCACGTGAGCTCTGTATCGACTGATCTCTCCAGGAGAGGGACCTGTGTTTCCATTGACAGAGAACGTCATTGAGTGTCGCAATCTTCATCTGGATGGGTTTCAAAACCTACCGGACGTGGAGGCTCTGGCTCTGGCGTGCGGCGAGCCATCTCCGCCTCGAGGAGCCGTCGCTTTCGCGTCTCTTCTACTTCGACATCGTGTGCTCGTTTTATGGCCAACGCCTGCCCTAGCAAGGTGTCTTCTTCCCTGGTGTTGGCGTGTTTTTTGTATTGGTGTTGGCGGAGGCTCTGCTGGCTCGGGTACACCCTCGGGTTCGGTTGGCTGGCACAGTCGCCTTCAGTGCACCGGTAGCCTTGCGTGATGGACTGCATGGGGAGTGGGATGCAACCAGGGGCTAGTGGGGCAGGCGCGGCCTGAGCAGTTGCCAAATCCTCGACACTGACTCAGCACCCACCCGCGCATTTTCCAATTCCTTGCCTCCTTTCCCACCAACACCCACCATGACAAGTTCAGGCGAGAACAACAACTCGTATATCACTGCCTGCCAAGAGCTACCACGAGCCCACCCTGACCTTGAATATTCACAGCGCAAACATCAACTTCACCGCCGAGGAGCAGGACAAGATCAAATCTGCTTCGAGGTGGCTCCGAAGGGTCGCCCACCCGTTTGACTCTTTTGAACAGATCCTATCCATTGGGCTCACTTCCTCGGCATTATCGCAGGGTGCCAACCAGCGCCATGCACGCAGGGTGGAACTTTATTCTGCGCAACTGTGAGTTTTGGTTTGCATCGGTTCACAGCACGCAAACACAAACACCAACCGGCAGGACACCTGCCCAGCGCCAGTGCCGCCTCGAGGACTCAAACCGCATCATGAAACACCTCCCGCACATTGCCACACGCATTACGGCGACCACGGCGACTGCGACAGAGATAAGGCTTATCGCACGTAAGGTACGACTGGTGCCACAACTCCCCCTATCAGGGGCTGAAGTTTTCTTAGGTTCAAGAGACTGCGAACAGTGCCAAGGACACCGACACCAAGGATATGAAGAAACTCGTGCTCACTCTCATCCCACCGGAGTACCTCCCAGCTGGCGGCATCTCTGTGTTGTACGAACTATCTGCCGATCCGGAGATACACAAAGCGTGGCGCGGTTTCAACAACCGCACCACCGGCCATTTGTTATGCCCGAAGAATCATCTTAAAAGGTTCAAGGAGAAGCCAAACGAGTGCGTGATAGACAGATCTCTATAACCGTCGCACGTAGATTCTGATCTCTGCATTCAGGACTTGTCTTGAACTTCAAAATAGGACCCTTCCACTGAAGGACCGGAGCGGCGAACCGTTGCTCCCCTTGTTTCTCTATGAGGAGAGCATGATGGACGACTCGGTGACGAAAGGGCTTTTTCGTGGTCAGTTGCTACTGAAGGTTGGCGTCCGAGCAACTTCCTCAATCGTGGACATCTCCTGACGGACACTTGCAGGCTTATCGCTCCATCTTTCTTGGCCGTAGCCACGCATCTGGGAACCCGGCGAAAACCAAAAGCGGGAACGCCAAGATACATGGCATGGCCTCGGTGATTCCTTCCACCGTGTGCTACACCGCTATCCAGGTGAACCGATGTGTCGTTTGCCCGTCCTCTACTTTTTTTGATCGTTCGAAACAGGTGTACGTTGCATTGAGTTCAATGGAAAAATGGGACACCAGGTTCGGTGACATCAACTTATCGTCACTTTACGATCTGCTCAGGGAGCAGTTCCGCAACCCGGAGGATCCCTGGTACAGAGACACGCTTAAATGGTGGAACGAGTGTGTTTGATGAGTTGCTTCATCACCGCCAACAGTTGACAAATGACTTTCTAGCAACGTGTTCCCCGACCACTCCAGTCCCCAAGGACCACAAGACCTGAGAGAGATGGAGGGACTGACGACGAGAGAGCGAATGGAGCAGGAGGAACGGGCGAGAATGTCCCAGGCTGCGTCCAGAATGGATGGCTGACCTGGAGTTTACTCTATGGATTTCCTTCGTGACCATGTACTGTTACTAAAAGCGTTGAATTGACCTGGGATCCCACTGCGGCGGTGCCCCATTGTTATTTGTAGCTACTACGCAACCAACAACGGCTGAAATGTCCTCTCGCACCTCTTGATGTCTATCCTTCTCAGGTGATTTTGCACTTGTATCCTCCCGGCGGTTGCATTGGATGGGCACCTGTATTCTTGCACTGAAAAGGCGAGGCCGACACGAGATAAATTGACTATATAGCATTGATCGATAACGACTGGATGAGATCCGTGATAAGATCAACCAACCACGTGACGGGTTCTGGGCCGGATCGCCGCGATGCTTCTTGTCTCGTCAACTTCAACCTCTACCCTCCTCCGCCGTGGTCGCGTTTCCTCTAAGAACAGTAGTACCGCTTGGAGTCGTCAATCCAGGCCCTCGTTCGGCAAATTCGAACATTTTTTCGACCTCTGCGTCCGCCATTCTTCCGCCGTTTCGACCTCTGCGTCCGCCATTCTTCCGCCGTTTCGACTCGGCGACTTCAACGGCCTTCTCGCCTTCTCTTCCGTCTGTTCCTCAAAGGGGGGTAGCTCTGGACTCGGGCTAAGGTGCGTTTGTTCTCCTTTTGGCTGGTTAGAGGACGTATCCGGAGAGTCGACGCGTTCACGCCCAGCGGAACCGTCGCTATGCTCACCCCCGCTTTCCGGGAATCACTGGGGGCGAGGGCCTATGGAAACTAGTGAATACATTGTAAATATATTGAAGACACTGGTTCAATTTACTCAGCCCTTTACCACCAGATACATTCTGGGAACATTTCAAATGTTACTTTGCCATT
>Ga0307513_10001577_pt1 | contig 32710 bp, 27 predicted proteins | sample 15_EM_MG_FD_202174 | JGI IMG/M metagenome (GOLD analysis project Ga0307513, IMG submission 202174) | Populus trichocarpa ectomycorrhiza microbial communities from riparian zone in the Pacific Northwest, United States - 15_EM | ecosystem: Host-associated > Plants > Roots > Unclassified | place... | reverse complement strand
ATACACTGGGAGCATAAAATCTATTGTGACCCTTGTCAGGAAAAGTAAAGGGGGTACCCTTCAAGTTCGCTTATTTCAGGAAGATGAGTACTGAATGCACTGTATCCGGAAGAGGAGGTCTGACATCGGGTTGCATCCAGAAGATTAGGTGCTGCCTCTGGTGCATTCTGAGGATTAGGTGCTGCGTCTGGTGCGTCCTGAGGATTAGATGCTGCGTCAGGTTGCGTCAGGCGCATTGTGTGATAGGGTGGTTGCGTCCTGGTTCGCGATTTGCGTTCCAGCGTCAGGTGCGTCAGACGCAGAGAACACACAGAACGCAAGGTATTATTTTTGCTGATCATGCTCTTCCATCCAGGTTGACACTATTCATGACCGCTAAGCGAGCGGATTCCAATGAGGCTCTTCCTGACTCTAGCGGACATCTGCTAGGGCCGGGTGAGGTATCTGCCTTTGTCTGCCTACTGACCACTATAGCTATGCGGACGCTCCAAAACCTATACCATTCAATTCCCCTCTGCGAGCAGACTCCAATGAGATCCTTCCCGACTCTGCTGGACATCTGCCCCCTGAGATATCTGCCTTTTACATCCTGCTGACCTGTATAGCCATGCGGACGCTTCGAAACCTATACCATTCGATTCCCCTCAGCGAGCGGACCCCAATGGGACCCTCCTCGACTCTGCCGGACATCTGCCCACTGAGATATCAGCCTTTTTCATCCTGCTGACAGCTATAGCCATGTGGACGCTCCGAAACCTACACCATTCGATTCCCCTCAACCAGCAGAATCCAACGAACCCTGTTCCGATGCTGTCCGACCGCTGGTTGCAGAGTTATCCACCCATTTGTACTTGAGTTCCCCGGGCAAGTATCTTCAAATTGTTTACTACTGAGTGCTACAGGCATGCGGACGCTTCGAGACCTATACCATTCGATTCCCCTCGGCGAGCGGACCCCAATGAGACCCTCGCCGACTCTGCCGGACATCTGCCCGCTGATATATCAGCCTTTTTTATCCTGCTGACCGCTATAGCCATGCGGACGCTTCGAAACCTACACTATTCGATTCCCCTCAATCGGCGGATTCCAACGAACCCTGTCCCGATGCTGTCCGACCATTGGTCGAAGGGTTATCCACCCATTTGTACTTGCGTTCCCTGGGCAAGTATTTTCAAATTGTTCGCTACTGAGTGCTACAGGCATGCGGACGCTTCGAGACCTATACCATTCAATTCCCCTCGGCGAGCGGACTCCAATGAGACCCTTCCCGACTCTGGCGGACATCTGCCCGCTAAGGTATCTGCCTTTTTCACCCTGCGGACCTCTATAGCTATTTGGACGCTTCGAGAGCTATACTATTCAATTCCCCTCGCCGAGCGGAATTCAACGCACTCTGTCCGGACACTGTCCGACCGCTGGTTTCAGGGTTATCCATACCTTTGTACTTTAGTTCTCCAGGCCAGTACTTTCAAATTGTTAGCTACCGAGTACTACTGTTTTCTAGACTAGCTTTCATAAATATATTCCTGTTTTAGTACCTATATGACTCAAATAAGTAAACATGAGTAGATGGATCTTTCCGGACAATTTGGATATTCTCCACAGTTTGCCCTAAGGTATTCAAAGTCCTCGAAGGAAGAGTTGTTGACCTAGAAGGTACCCGATAATAGCCAGTTCCACCTGAGTACTTCCACTATTCGACTATCCTATCGGGTTGCGTCCGGAGAACCATTCTCCATCTGGAGAACCTTTCTGCGTCCGGTACCTTCTGAGTCCTTGGTTGCGTCTGGTGCGTCCGGGCGGCATGGACCCCTGTCCCCAAGCACCCAATAAAAGACCGCACACCCAGGACGCGAGTTTACGTTCTATGCGCCTGGACCGCCGGACGCACAGGGAGCACGGGGCGTGTCCGGGTGTAACCTTTTTTTTTTGCTGATGATAATCATCAAATGACACATTAGCCACTCCTTCGATCGAGCTCAAATCACTTCCAGTATCAGTAATACTGGAGTGGGATTTTGCAGCTTAGGTACGGGTAGTAGTAGGCATTAGAAAAGGAATCAAAATAGGGTCTCGCTTGGTTCATAGGTAAGTGTATCAACACTCAAATTTATGTGTATGAAATTCATACTTTTATCCTTCCTTCTTGCCCGTTGTATTCTGTTCACAAATCAGGTTTTTTCTTCTTTTTCATCACCATAACATCATGTGGATATCATCAAAGTCACTAAGATATTAGGTTACGTCTGCCAAGTTTTAGCCCGGGTTCTTCCATCCTTCTGTTTGCCGATCTCTTCTACTATTCTGGCCAACTCAATACCATTCTGCAATAACCAGGTTCCCCCCATACTCGATTTTTACTTCCATATCCGAGTACACCCATGTCTAATAAGTTTCCGTACCCCTTGGCAACCAGGCAAAGCACCACTAGTTCAATACACTATTCACACAAAATTTGAAATAAAAACTTAATTAAAAAGTATGTAAATCTAAGTTAATAAAAGAATCTTTCTTTAAAATCTGATAATTTTAAGATAGAAATTGAATCCTAGAGAAAATCAAATGTATAGAATGTAAAATATTTGAGGTTTGGTAACTTGGGTTTTTGTAAATTTTTTTAAATTTTTTCAGGTTATTAAAATTGAATCTGGTGAGGTGTAAGAGATACTAAGAAAGATTATCCGTGATATTTTTATACATATATACTGATATTCTAACTGTGACTTTTATAGAATTAAAATATATAGGATGTATGAAATAGACTATTATACTTCAATCTTTAATATTTACTACTTCCATAAAACAATATCATATTAAATTAATTATATAAGAATCATATTCTAGTTATACTCGTAATACTTTATAAGAGAGTATATAAAGTTTAAGTAATATGCCATACTGTTACTATAAGAAAATAGGACAAAATATAAAATTATATTAAACTCTAACCAGTAAATTGGGTAGGCTATATGTAAATACTACAACTAGTACCTAGTAAAGCTTGACATTTACTTTGTATAATCAGTATAAAAGTGAATTTTTGAAATAATTTTCCAAAGAATTGAATATGGTATATGAAGTGATATATTTTGCACAAAGTTTATGATATCTAAATTGGACTATTAAGCCTGAATATGATAACAGCTATTGGTAAATTCTAACATTCTGAAGCCTTTATATACAGCTTGAGAGGTTATACTTGTTTTGTCAAACATGTTTGTCTTTCTTTCTATATTAATTGTAATTACATTTTGTAGTAGGTAGTTTATGTTTACTTTCCTATATTATATCAACCTTGTGTGCAAATAATATACCTTAATCTTCAACTGCTACCCAAATAACTCTTTTAAGATATACTTCAATTTCAGTTTCTAGATATATAAGATAGATTTGTTGGTCTTCTTAAGAGAACCTGTGTTTTTCTATCTAGAATAAGACTAAAAAATATCCCTTATAACTTACTAGCTCACAGACAACATTTTATATCTATTGGTTTTCTTTTTTTTACCAGAATCATGTTTGCATACAGTAAATTATATTTATACTTTATTTTTACATTTTACAATTTTTTTTATAACTGAGAGAGAAATATTGAAAAGATAGTAGGTGATTCTTTTGGTTGCTATGGAGGGGTACAGAAACTTATTAGACATGGGTGTACCGTCAGAACTAAAATAATCGGACCATGTGATAAGACGTTGGAGTTACCTCTCCTAGTAAGGTGTGGTGTTTTTTCCTTTTTTACTTGTCTTGGACAGCAGATTTTTTGGTCTGTTTTTAGCCCCTTTTCTGGAGGAGGAAATTTTGGACTACCCAGCACGTGGTCCGTCCATTGAGTTCTTGCAGCAAACAGAAACAAAAAAGACTATGAATACAGCGAAAGGCAGAGAAAATATGCAGGGTGTGAAGCTCTTTTTTCTTCTTCTTTGGGTCTGATGCGATAAGATCAAAGTTCCATTAGAACGGTATCACTCGAGCACTGAGGCGAATAGCCTACCGTAAAAACTTGAATAATTGGACGGTGTGCTATGTATGTCGTTGGACTTTCCTCTCCTAGTAAGGTCAATAAAAAAATAAAAATTCTGTCTCGGAGGGGCGAAAGGGGCCGTGTTTTTGCTGTGTTTTTGCCCCCTTTCCAGAGGAGGGAATTCTGGACTTCACAGCACACCGTCCAATTATTCAAGTTTTTACGGTAATCAAATGGGTAGGTGCGGTTAGAGGCAAACCTGAAGCCCAGATTCCATGTTAGTTGCACGTAAGCTATGACAGTGCTATTAAGAAGTCGTTGTCAAAAAACACCACACTCCGCCCTGATCGCACTCACACAGTTCGGGTACAATAAGGTACCGGTACTCGGGTACAGAAGCGACAGTGCAAATTGGTATCGTGCATGAGCTTGGCTGCTAATACCGGTACCAAGACAGAAACCAGGGAACGAGAGAGAGATAAATGGTTTCTAGCCTTTCGTTGAGTATCAATTCTGGTTGTTTTTGTACGTATTTTATAGTACCGGTATCCTGTCATTGGGGGAGGTTCTCGGATGCTCCAATAGCCGAGAACATCCCTGGTGCACTGACAGGTTAGCACGGAATGCTATGTTCCGTCTTAGGGTCCTGAGGGGCGTGCTCGTTTTCGTTCCACTCCGCTGTCAAAAGTGCAAGAACCTACTGCTGGTAGCGCCTGCAGTTGCTCAAGATAGGGTTAGCAAATATCCAGGTTACCTACCCGAAACCTGGCTGGGGGGAGAGTCTGGAAAATATCCATCTTGAGCATTTCCGCAGCTCCTGCACGTAACCCGGAATTGGCTACTGTATTTTGCTTACCGAAGAGGAAACAGTTTCTACGACGATCCGAGAAACATCCTATTCAGCCCTTAGCTATGATTATGGAAAAAAAGGGAAAAAGGAAAGAAAGGGTGGTCAAGAATCTCAATGGCCTTGAGTGGGGAAGGGACCCACCCAAAATACTCGAAAGCCTGAGGGGCCATGTTCTATATCTCTTTTGGATGCTACGACCACAGCCGGAGTTATTGGTGAGTCCTCGTTATAATATTACCCCCATCCCCCCAATATTCCGAGCTTCTATCTTATTCCGATAGTTGCGATTAGAACTCCGTCCGGACAGTCCCACGACGGATAACAGTCTCTCTCACTCGCAACTCGAGGGATCAATTTACCCACCACAACTCTAATTTGACATAAACGTTGGGCTCTATCGAACGGATTTTTGATCCTTTGAGTTCTGGCTTGCTCGCATTCAGTGGTTCACAATGGCCTACTCCGGGGGAAAGGTGGGCGCTGAGGGCCCGGGTCTGGAATGCCAAAATCGCCTGCCGTCATCAACATCATCATCGTCGGAGGAAACAGCTACATCTAATCCCCCCAACACACGCCGTGAGGACATTATCACACGGGAAACAGAACGGGATGTTGCAGCACTTGCGCGCAAGCTCACTAAGACACCAACTTCATCCTCAGTTATAGACAACCCTTTCAACTCAACTGATCCCCGATTGCAACCAAATTCAGATCAGTTCAATGTCAAGTCATGGGTGAAGACCCTCATGCAGATAATGTCCCGGGATTCTGAATTGTATCCAAACAGAACCGCGGGTGTCTCATTCCGGAATCTCAGCGTCCATGGATTTGGCAGTCAACAGGACTATCAAAAAGATGTATCCAATTTGTGGATGGAAGGAATAGATGTCCTCAGAAACGTTTTGGGTGGGGGTAGGCCTGGAGGAAAGAGAGGGGAGCGTAAGATCCAGATCTTGAGAAATTTTGATGGCTTAGTGAAGAGTGGGGAAATGTTGGTTGTATTGGGGCGACCTGGAAGGTATGATGCGAAATGAACCTCCAATTTATACTTTAGGGCAAAATGCTGAACGGCACTAGTGGGTGTACAACCTTCTTAAAGACGATTGCAGGAGAAACACATGGCTTTTATTTGGATAGCGAGTCCGATATCGAGTATCAAGGTTTGCAATCTTTCCCGTGCTGATATCCGGTACCTAATCTATCAAAGGTATCTCCCATGAATTAATGCACCATGACTTCCGCGGTGAAGTTATCTATAACGCCGAAACCGATGTGCATTTCCCCCACTTAACCGTAGGAGAAACACTCTCCTTCGCAGCTCAAACACGTGCCCCACGAAACCGTCTCCCCGGTGTCACTCGTAAGAAATACGCCGAGCACATGCGTGATGTTGTTATGGCAGTATTCGGTATTTCCCATACTGTCAACACCAAAGTCGGGAACGACTTCGTCCGAGGTGTCAGTGGCGGCGAGAGAAAAAGGGTTTCAATTGCGGAAGCGGCATTAAGTGGTAGTCCTCTGCAGTGCTGGGACAATAGCACCAGAGGATTGGACAGTGCGACTGCCTTGGAATTCGTAAAAACTCTTAAAATCCAATCCGAGATTTCTGGAGCAACAGTTTTGGTTTCTATGTACCAAGCTTCACAAAGCTCTTATGATGTACAACACCTGTCCTTTTCTCCTCAACGCCGCATAGCTAACGTCCAGTAGTATTTCGACAAAGTTACTGTTCTTTATGAGGGTCGACAGATTTATTTCGGCCGCACTGAGAACGCTAAGAGGTTCTTCGTGGATATGGGGTTCCACTGCCCTGAGCGCCAAACAACTGCCGATTTCCTCACTTCGCTTACATCGCCTAGCGAGCGTCAAGCTAAGCCTGGGTTCGAAAACCGAGTCCCACGTACACCAGATGAATTCGTCGAGGCATGGAAGAAGAGTGATGAGTATCAGAAACTGCTCCACGATATCATAGCTTATAAGGAAGAATTTCCGCTCCATGGGCCCCAGCTTGATGCCTTCAAGAAGTCTCGCGCAGCTCAACAGGCCAAGCGAATGTAAGTTGTCTCTTCACCTGCAATCACTCGTTGGTTCACTAATCCCTGGAACCTAGGAATGTTCGATCCCCTTACACTATTTCGGTCCCCATGCAGATTAAGCTCTGCATTGAGCGCGGTTTCCAGAGGCTCAAGGGAAACATGACGACCTTTCTCTCTACGATTTTTGGTAACGTTACCATCTCATTAATTCTCGGCAGTGTTTTTTACAATCTGAAGGAAGATACGTCTACCTTTTACAGCAGGGGTGCTCTACTTTTCTTTGCTATTCTAATGAACGCCTTCAGCAGCGCTCTAGAGGTGAGTATCTTGTTCCCATCGGGATTGTATTCACCTACTAATAAAGCCAGATTCATACGCTTTACGCTCAGCGTCCTATCGTCGAAAAGCACTCTCAATATGCTCTCTATCATCCCTTCTCCGAGGCTATCGCCTCTATGATCTGTGACCTCCCTTTAAAGATGCTTTCGTGTACTTCATTCAATTTGACGCTTTACTTCATGACCAATCTCCGCCGGGAGGTTGATGCCTTCTTCATCTTCATTTTGTTCTCTTTTGTCTGCACACTCACCATGTCTATGATGTTCCGTACAATTGCTGCAGTTTCTAGGACCATTTACCAGGCACTGGCACCTGCCTCCTTGTTGATTCTCATGCTCATCATCTACACCGGGTTCGCCATTCCCTTGAGAAACATGGCTGGATTTATGCGTTGGCTCAACTATATCGACCCTATCGGATACGCATTTGAGAGTCTGATGATCAACGAGTTTCACGATAGAGAACTTCCGTGTGTAGGCTTCATCCCGCGAGGGCCTGGATACGAGCATGCTTCTGGTCTTCAAAGATCTTGCACGACTCCCGGTGCTGTTCCAGGAAGGCCTACAGTCAACGGTGATGCATATATCAATACGGCTTTCAAATATTACCACTCTCACCTCTGGCGCAATCTCGGCATTATGATCGCCATAATGTTGTTCTTCCTCACCACTTACTTGATCGCCACTGAGAAGATTTCTAGCGCCCGCTCGAAGGGTGAAGTCCTTGTCTTCCCCCGCAAGCAACTCAAGAAAAGAGCTGCTCATGGAGATAGAGAGGCAGGCACTGCCGACGGTGCAGTTGCTGAGAACAATGCTTCCGAAGTTGCCGTGGCGATTCACCGACAGACTGACATCTTCCACTGGAAGGACGTTTGCTACGACATTACGATTAAGGGCGAAGGCAGGAGGATTTTGGATCACATTGATGGATGGGTCAAGCCCGGAACTCTTACTGCACTTATGGGTGTCTCTGGGGCTGGGAAAACCACTCTCCTGGATGTCTTAGCTAACCGAGTAACCATGGGTGTTGTGGCTGGTGATATGTTCGTCAACGGCCGCCTACGCGATTCATCATTCCAACGGAAAACAGGTTATGTCCAACAGCAGGATCTCCATTTAGAAACATCTACCGTCCGCGAGGCCCTTGTTTTCAGCGCCCTTCTCCGCCAACCCAAAAAGTATAGTGAGCAGGAAAAGCTAGATTATGTCGAGGAAGTTATCAAACTACTAGAAATGGAAGAGTATGTCGAGGCCGTTGTCGGCGTTCCCGGCGAAGGTCTTAATGTCGAACAGCGCAAACGCCTCACCATTGGTGTCGAACTTGCTGCAAAGCCCGAACTTCTCCTTTTCCTGGACGAGCCCACTTCCGGTCTTGACAGTCAGACTGCCTGGTCGATCTGCACCCTTCTGCGAAAACTTGCAAACAACGGGCAAGCCATTCTCTGTACCATTCATCAGCCTTCAGCCCTTCTAATGCAGAACTTTGACCGCCTCTTGTTCCTTGCCAAGGGTGGTAAAACCGTCTACTTTGGCCCCGTTGGCCAGAACTCGGAAGTTTTGACTTGCTATTTTGAGAAGAATGGGTCCCACAAATGCCCTCCTGGCGGTAACCCTGCCGAATGGATGTTGGAGGTCATCGGTGCTGCACCTGGTGCCGTGGCTGCGAAGGACTGGGTAGAAGTATGGAACAACAGCCCCGAGAAAGTCGCTGTCCGCGCCGAGCTCGATCAGATGGAGCGTGACTTAGGTGCTTTGAGCAGAGTTGAGGGAGCTGGTACCGAGGAATTCGCCATGCCCTTCTCCACCCAATTGAGGATGTGTCTCTTGCGAGTTTTCCAGCAGTACTGGAGAACACCCGTCTACATTTACTCTAAGTGCTTCCTTTGCATATCCACGGTAAGCCCCATCCCACCCCCTAACCCAAAGACGCACTCACTAACATCCCCCAGGCAATCTTCATCGGCCTCTCCTTCCTCAACACCGACAACTCCATCCAAGGCCTCCAGAATAAAATGTTCTCAATCTTCATGTTAATGACCCTCTTCGGCACGCTCGTCCAGCAGATAATGCCCAACTTCGTGACCCAGCGCTCTCTCTACGAAGCCCGCGAGCGTCCATCAAACGCCTACTCCTGGAAAGCCTTCCTAGTCTCGAACATGGTCGTCGAGCTGCCCTGGCAAACCCTCATGGCACTCCTCACCTTCCTCTTGTGGTACTACCCGATCGGAATGCACAAGAACGCCGAGATCGCCGGCCAACTCGACGAGCGCGGCTTCCTGATGTTCCTGCTGATCTGGGCCTTCTACATGCTCGCTTCAACCTTCGCGCACATGGTGATCGCGGGCATCGAAACGGCCGAAGCAGGCGGCAACATCTCCAATTTGCTCTTCATGCTCTGCCTCATCTTCTGCGGTGTGCTCGCGTCGAAAGACGTTCTCCCCGGTTTCTGGATATTCATGTATCGCATATCGCCACTCACGTACCTCGTCTCGGCAATGTTGTCGGTTGGCGTGGCTAAGGCTCCGGTCGTTTGCTCGTCCATCGAAATTGTGAGGGTTCTCCCCCCGAACGGGTCCACCTGTAGGGAATACCTATCCCCCTTCATCAATTCCGCTGGAGGTCTCCTGTATAACCCGGAGTCCGCGCGTGAGTGCCACTACTGCCCGATCACGAATACGGACTCGTTCCTAAAGCAGATCAATATCGATTATGCTGATCGCTGGAGGAATTTTGGCCTCATGCTCCTCTATATTGCGTTTAATCTTGCGGGGGCGGTGTTCATTTATTGGCTCGCCAGGGTGCCCAAAAAGGGGAAGAAGCTTTAGGTTTCCTCCCTGGATATGATACATTTTTATCATTCCCGCAAAAGTTTTTTGTTCCGCATTTGGGTTTTTGGCGCGGTTGATTTTCATATAACACAGATCTCACTTAGCACTTTTTTTTCTTCCTACCCTTCGCCCTCACCCCGTTTTTCCAGGGTTTAATTACTTTTTATTTTATCAGATGTACATAGTATAAAAGACATCCTGTCTTTCAGAAAGAAAAAATTAGTTATTGTTTAGTGAATATGCGGCATGCTACATGCTTCTTCTCTGGAAATGATTATCTTGCATGACTGAGCCAGCGAGTGAGTGAGTGAGTGAGTGACTCGCCGTGACTTAAATGTGGAGCTTGAAAAGCGACGGAAGCTCGGAATGTCCTACCCGAAAGCCGGGCAATACTCTAAACGAGATTGCCATAAATTATGAATATTTTATCATTGCACTCCTCTGTAACACGCTTACAAACGCACCGACGCCTGAAGGCCTTAGGCGTTATCTGTGATACCCCCTAAACCATAACATTCTCACTGTCAGCCCTGCATTACTTCGTCATTGATATTCAGACTAGGATTCTTCCTTCACACACACAGGGATTTAGTTGCTAGGCGGCAATGATCAGCGTTTACGATTCCTCCCCCCTTGAGGGCACATCTGCCCCTGTAATGCATTCAATGCTCAATAATGCAATACCCTCTCCCTTAAACCCAAGTGATGAAGGATCCAATCACACCTATCATCCCGATAAGTACTAGTTCCCTTGTAATATTAGGCGAAATGCCTGACGGCCCCCCCCCCCCCCCCCCACCTCCTACCTAGCCCTGTCTACGGACATGTAGTAGCCCTGAGCGAGGCCGCGCGGAGACACTTGAACCCTTTTACCAGCGACTATCGGCAACTTTTGAAAGGGGAACGACAATGCCCAAGGAACAAACCTTCCGCCCCAATCGACCTAACTGATAATATATGTGAAAACCAGCGGGCATAAGCCCCCATCTGGGTGCTAGTTCTGAACCAAGGTTTCCTTGGGGAAAAAGTCTCTTGGGTCCGCCCTGGTTACGATCGCCCTCGCGCATATTCAGTTCCTATCGTAATACCACCAACACACAAAAAGCACTATATATTCAGTGACATTTCCCTACCTGGAATCGAGTAATTGCCTTGATAGCTCCTCATATCCCTGAAGCCACCCCCCCCGATTGAACAAGAAGGGGAGGCCAACTGCCCAGCTGGGGGTGCGAGGGCGTGAAGTTTTGCCTCAGAGAGCAACCCCCGACATTTCTCTAATAGCATCGCATGAGGCTTCGTATCATACTAAATAAGGTATGCGCGGCAACTTTTTGCTGCCCCGCCGGATCGAGGTGGGCCAACGTCTGGGAATACGAACGTTACCGTATTGCATGCCCCCAAATTTTTTCTTTTCCGCCCGGATCTGAGTAGTATGCAATAGTATCATAGTTGTGTTTACAAATGCCATCCCACTCTGATATTTGTCTGGAAGTGGTATTGTACGGTACTGGGCTTACCCTTCGTTCCGTTCGGGCATTAGCTCATATGCTTACCTCTTAGGGCTACTATAATACTTCTATTATACTATTACTGCATGCTGCTACTACTACTATTATACTACTACTGCGGTGCTACTACACTACTAGTAATACCTCGCTTTACTAGGGAAAAAGGCTATGTATACAAGGCAATAAATAGGGAGAGGGGCAACAGCTGCCTTCCCAAGGTAAAAGAAGCTTTTTTATTTTTTATTTTTTATTTTCTATTGTTACTTTTATTTATTTATTTATATTTCTTTCCTTGCCAACCCCCTCCCATTCGCTTCTGCTACCCGCCGATCGCCAACCTTTAAGGTCTAGAGTCGGATTCTACCTCCTCGTAGCAGGATTGATAAACCCCACAGCCCTATTGATGAGGGCTAGTTCTTCAATCTCCCAGTCCCCATAGGGCAGGATTTTCCCCTGCCCTACATGACGGATCGTTCAATAATAACTGATTGTCAGCATGGATTGAACTCCTGAGCTCCCGCTAATTGCGACAGGAGTGTTAACCACTGCGCCAGCTAGGTATTTCATGAAAGGTCAACTTGGGAACTAATATTTATCCTACTCGATGCCCGATTTTGGGATTTCAATGGGTGTGCAGTGTGTCTCTTCCCAAGTTGCTGGTAGATTTCAACCGAGGTGTTTCTTACCCCTTAGGTATTTAATGAGAGATTCTCCGTGGTTTAAAATAGAATCAGTGCTTTGTGTGCTTGTCATTCTCGCAGGATATGACCTACTTGCTCTCATGTGTATTATCTCATTATAGCCTTCTGCTCGTTCTAGTGTTTTGTGAAGGCTTTTTTTCTCTCTGCCCTCTTCCTCTTCTTTCTTTCTTTCTTCCTTGCCTTGCATTCCACCCGGCTTTCTAGGAATGCCTCATTTTTGCCGGGTGGGGTGAGCCCGCTCCCAGCAAGCAATTAAGCATCGTGGTGCGTAGTTCAGGTTGAAAATATTTCCTATCCGCTTACTAGACCAGAGATCCCATCCGCTTATCTGAACCGTACACTGAGACCGAATTTTGATAACGACAGACAGTACATGTATCGACCAATATCCTACTATAATACCCCCCTACGCAGCACCCGCAGTAACCAACCACCACCACCACCACCACACTCCCAATCCCAGACTTGACCCTCACCTAACTCCAAACCCAAACACTACCAAAACTTAACGCCAAATAGCCCCCCCCCCCCGGGCCAAACCACCACGGGAGAGCCGTATTATACGGTATCATCATAATATCATACCTTCTACTACCCACTCTTCTCCAAGACAGGAAGTCTCCGAGGACAGGAGGACTGTATGGCGCCGGTATCTGAAGAAGAAAAATGCAAAAAAAAAAGGGGCCCTTTTGACAAATTGGAAAAACCGCCCAACGCAATTCTCAACAAACACATTTCCTTCCAAAAAAAATTAAAAAAATAATAGTAATAGTAATATGATTAAGGAAAAACTCTGCCTAGGAGTTAGCCAATACTTACACCTCTTCATTTCTACAATATTATTATAGTTGTCTTTCTCTCGAGTCAGCATAACAACCCGCCGGAAAACACCGCTCCAATCAAGCACGAGCGAGGCCAACGCCAAACAATATAACGAATCTCACGGAAATAAAGAAAAGAGAAGAAAATTCTAATTTAGGTATGATGGCTCTACCCAGAGCTCCCCCCAGCCACCTCATTTCTCCAGTGAGTCCATTGCTATGATAAAACTCCGTCACGTAATTCGATTTGCTAAAAGAGCCATATATAATAGCTTCGAGACGCTCAGCACCACCCATCCGTCCAATCCTAAAAAATGACCTCCAGTCCTGGCGAAACCCCTGATAGTAGAAGATAATATCGCTAGGGCATAGGTTTTTCACACTCTACCGGCAGTACGATATGTAAGCACAAATTTGACACGCCACCTAATCAAAGGAATTGAAACTCAATGATCACAACCCATCACTCGACTACCTCGATCATGATTGGACAGCCGTTGGGAGGAAGAAAACATGGTACAACCGAAGGGGGAAAGAGAGAACTACAGTGAACCCCTCACTTTGTCTTACCATCGGGGGTGTGTGAGTGGATGATGCGGGTTTAAATTTGGGATAGGGTGCTTGGGCTTCTCCGATGCAGTACAACACCAGTTGCTCAAGTAGGATGGGGGAGCCGTAATGGTGTATGGGGTATCGTGTTTTATCCCGGATTATCCAGACGCCTGTGATATATAGCTCTCAAGGGTTGTACACCGCCCCTTAGCGCAAAACTCCCGCAGTTGTTTATCGTTGGCATTTTCGGTAGGTTATCAATACAGGGCGCTGCAGCAATGGAGAGAAAGTGTGTTCTCTTGATCAGCTCAACTCGCTCACAGGACTGGTTCTCACAAGAGCTTCGCTCACCAAAGGCTATCCTAAAGGGGTACCCACTAAGCGGCACCATCGCGCGTCTCACTTTGTGCCTGCAAAACTCCTTCCAGTCCCTGTGCACCACCACCGACACGGCTGCCTTCTCAGGAAGCGGCCGACACATGACTTGTGACGATTTCCCGAACCTTAGGCGAGCGCTTCGACAAGTGTATCACCGCCTTAGCAAGATCGACATCTCCCCGGTTCAGTAGGAGCTGCAGAATCGCTCCATCAGGTTGACAAGCCGCCAGATGAGGCGCCGTTGGCCCGAATGGCCCTGGGCATTGGCCTCCGCCTTTCTTGGTGCGACAGAAGTCGCACAACATTTTTATGTCCTCATAAATCCCAAGCCGCAAGGGCGTCTTATATCCATCGCCGCGGAAGTTGACACTTATCCTCCATCACTGAGCAAAACCTTCACACCCTCTTCATGCCTCACCCTTGCCACATAACAAAGCGCCGCCTTATCCAAGGCATTGTGTGGGTTGGCACCAACATCCTACCGTTCGAGTATTTGCACAATATCCCCCAGTCCATTCGGGCCCACCCATGATGTCGGCGTCGGACATGACGAATCCCGAGCTCCCGAATCGACTCCGCGATCCAGAATGCGGATGGTGGTCTCGTTCTGCATTACCACGGCGCTATTGAGGAGTCTGCCTTTCTCTGCAAAGTCGAGAGCCCTCTGATCTAGTAGCCTCTAGACTAGGGGCTTGTCCCCCCGACTGGCGACGAAGTAAAGCGACTTCTTTCCGCTGGTCTCGGAGCGGTATTTGAACACGTTTCCGATGAGAGTATTGGAGAGAAGGCGTGCCAGACGGCAGCTGGTTCTTAGGAGAGAGTTCAAGGTAGATAGTAAGAGCTCTCTCGAAACCCGAAGGACAACCCCGTTGAGAAGGCTGCGCAGGCCGTGCTGTCCCTAGGCGGTTTCCGGTAGAACCCTGATATGAGCTATAGAAAAGGCGTATGAAGCGGGGCGTAAATGCTGCGTAGAAACATTGTAGCCAGCATTTATATACCACAATAACGTGCCGAAACTATCCCTTAGTCCGTCGTGTGCCGTATCTAAAAGCCCCCGCCCATGAGAACAACGAGATCTGGAAAGTACCCTCCCTTAAGTGGTAACAAATTACGAGAATTTCAAACTGAGGCCTCATGCCCTGATCTCTCGGACGCATTAACGGACTAAGGGATAAGTATTAACCGGAAATGCGGCAAAATCCTTAGATGCCTTGGGCATTGGTTATCGTGCGCAGTGGTGGTTGAAATCTTTAAGGTAAAAGTTACATCCAGAATCAACGCATCGGGAGCTTATATAGTACAGTGCGGCAGATTCCAAATAGTACTGCAAAGTGCACTTCATGCCCCTCGGATAGATCACACGCTTTGGACGGGGAGCCCAAAAAAAGTTTCAGTCCAGTATGTTTCAATTGGAAGGACAGGAAAAAAATGCGGGATTTGGTCTTTACCAAGACTTGAGTTGAGGCTTATCCCCAACCCATAAGAGCGCATCCAGTCAGTCGTTAGCGGGCTATCAGAAAGTACCCGGTGCCATGAGGTCGGAAGATCCTGCGGCGATGAATAGGTATGAAGGGTGGTTTATCAATAGACTACGGTACGGTAAAGGGGGTGGGTGGACAGCCTTTATCGGGATTGTAGCACAGTATCGTACTCGTACACCCCTCGCAGCGGTCCCGTGTAAGCGCGCGTCCATCTAGCACCGTGATCACAACAACCCATTCGCTCAGTAAATCATGCGCCCCCGCAGCCGAGACACCGGTTTCTCCCCAGCGTGTTTGATGTGTTTCTATAAACCCGCCCAATAATTAATGTACAAGCTACACAACAAACACATCTCCGGAAACACCACAAGGCCTATCGTGTTCTATACCTAGTATACTGATAGGCTTCCCTCTCCCCACCCATTTGTCCACTATACATCTCGCAAGGAGGCCGAGTCGATACGAATTTTTGTTTTTGGCAGGTGCATGATCCGATCGAGCCCTATCAATCGTAGAAGAGTAACATAAGTCGTGAGAGTCATGAAAGTCGTAACAGTCGTTTAACTGAATCTCCGGTGCCACTGCCCGAATCCCCCAGATCGATATCATGCCCTCCCACGGGAAGCAATGCCCAACCACCGCGTCTTCTACCCAGCCTGCCAGCCGCCAAAACATTTATAGCGTCTCACCATAGTGGCTTCCCCAAACCGGAGCCAACTCCGCTACCGTCTAGGAGATGCAACATCGCCTTTTGATGTCACCGGTTGTCCATCGTGTATAATACTGGCCTCCGTAGATTTCCCCTAATTCATCCTCGAGCCTATCATCGTCTAGGAGAATCTGCATCGTCGCTCTATGTCCACCAGCAGCTGCCGGATGCAACGCGGTCCACCCATAGTTGTCTCTTGCGTTAATGTCTACCCCCTCGTCGCCCAACAGAGCCTCCACTACCAAATGGTGACCGCGACCCGCCGCCAGATGCAATGGCGTCCAACCTTCTGGAGTGGGAAAGTTGCGATCGGTCCTGTCGTCGCCGAGCAGCGCCCGCACCACCTCATAGTGCCCGCACTCTGCTGCATAACACAGGGCCGTTTTGTCTAGGACGTCTTGCGAGTTGACATCGACGTTATCGCGACCGACGAATAATCGGACCATATTTGCTTGCCCCGATTCAGCCGCCTCGACTAATGGTGTTCTCTTATGAATGCTGCCCCTTGTCTCTGGATCGACGCCGCACTCTAATAGCACACGAACGACTGTTTCGTTCTCGGTCTTTATCGCCGCGTTGAGCAGGCCCGACCGCTCGACAAAATCGAGAATCCCCTTGTCTAGGAGCTTTTTGACCATGACCTTGTCCTCGCGTTCCGCCGCCGAGTATAACGCTTTGGCACCGTACATGTCATAGCGGAATAAGAATACACTGTCGATGAGAGCATCGGGTAAAAGGGCTGCGAGACGACGATTCGTTCTCAGGAAAGAATATTGTTCTTGTAGGCAAAGGGCTTCGGCTATATGGAGGATAATTTCGTTTGGTAGGTCAAGGAAGGGCATGGTTCACCGTATCGCAAGATAAGAGATGGGGTGTTGGGAACGGTAGCGGATGGTTCGCTTGTGTTGGAGTTGGAGTTATGACCGGGAAGAGCTGGTAGCACAAAGCACTATCTCTCATATCACGTGAAATCAGTGTGGAATCATAGTATCTCACCCGTAAAGTGAGAACCCTGCGATCATGATGCTATGCTGCAATCAGGACAAATGCTATCATACAAATAGAGACGATGTCAACACTAGACAATTTTCAGAAAATCCAAGATATATATGAACATGCTCGAGACTCTGAAACTAGGAAAATCCTCCCAGATACTGCCTCCGGGCCGAACCGTGGATCCAGCGGTTCCACAAAGTACTATACCTACGTGACCTAAGGTTCAAGGGAAGCGGGTGTTTTATTATTGGCCAGTTTCCCAAGCGTTCCACTAGGGTCATGATCAAGTATTAGTGGCTGCGTCCAAATTTATTACTCCCACAGCTTAGATCTAATATCAAGCAAGGCCTTAGCCTCTGCTTTACTCGCTACATGCCCTGAAACCCCGAACAGCAGAAAGTGTACAGGGAGGATTTTCCAAGTATGATATGATAGTATGATACCAAGAGCTACTATACGTGGCAATACATTTGAGGGGATATAACCACCCTTCGAGTAGCGGGAACAGTAGGCAAATATGATAAACAAAACTCACCCATGTTACACTAGTATGGTTTTCTTAAGCTGCAATTATAGTGCTGGCAACCATTCTCCAGTTTTATTAAGGCGTTCGCACAAGGGGATCACTGTTTATGTATGATAGGTATGAGATTTTGAGTGATAAATGAAAAACATTTGGAATCACTCTGGAGGCTTGGGCTAATAATGCAAGGTTTGTTTTTCAGCTCTAGATTTTGCATAGTCGCCTGTTAAACTCTGTTAGTTTGAGGGAACCAGTTCTTGATATGGACTGTTTCTGACCTGTTGCCCAGCAAACTGTACTGCCTCCATAGAACTTGGGGGGCATTAAAGAGGGGGCGGAGGCAAACACATCAAGTATCTTGTACAATGTAGTTCATTGTACTATCAAGAGGCGACTATATAAAAAGGCCCTCTCCTCACGATGGCTGGTGGCACCGTATGGTACACACGGGTGACTGTCCGTCTATTAGAGTAGCCAGTCTTTATGTAGTACACTCGGCACGCTGCCATGGAAGCGGTACTGCTAAAGCAGTTTCAACATCGATTACCCAAGCTATAAGTGTAATGGTGACTCCTTTTCTTCACTCATCAATATTCTCACCATGTCTATTGATCCCCTCCAGCCCAGCTTTACTCATACCTCTTAGCAACGCTAATCTGACCAAGATTGAGCTTTGCTTCTATCCTTAGGATATTCTATCACCACTTACTCAATACCCGAGCACACCGGCAGGCACTACTGGTGAGTTCTCAGGCGACGTCCGTGAAAGATAGGCGGTATCAGCTGCCGGTAGCGCGAGTTGGGAATGAGGCAAGCACTTCCCTCTGCTATCATATTAATAGGTAATCCCCAGCCAACATTACTGTGTACGGCTCGTCATCTGAGGCATCATATCTTGGCCAAAAACGTGCTTCGGGAATATCTGTATCATAAGTGGACTTTGGCACCCACGATTTAATCCACTTTTGTTTGTTTGCCGAAACCCCTAAGACAATAGCTGCTCGAGCATTGACCCCAGGGCTCCTTGCCAGAGGAAAGTGCTCGGATAGATAATAGTAGTTATTGTCTCCTCTGCCTCTGGTCTCGTTGGTTGCTGAGTAACCAACACTGTCATCCCAAAGACGGACCTCGGGTCACTTCCCTTTCGGCAAAGCCGACAGCCAATCTTCCACGGCGGGCCCAAAACGCTCCACCGTAGTAAGCCACAGGGTTGAAAAGAATCTTACGGGCTCGGGTATTACCACAGCCTAAGGTGAACACGCTACCCCACCCTTGGTAGAATAGGTGAACTTTTTTTTCCACACGCTGCGTCATAATTATCGCATCTAGTATAAAAAAAAAGGCAACGCAAACTTAATTCTGTTTATCTCAGGCGCCGGCGCTAACAATACCATAAGCTCTTGTGTCCTTTGAACCACCAAGACCAGTTCCGCAAAGACTCAAATGGGGGGGGGGGGATCTGATAGGAAGTTGTGGTTGCCTCTCCTAGTAATGTGATGTGCATATTCCTTTTTGTTTGTTTTGTCTCAACGAGGGCTGAGTTTGCGGTGGTTTCCCCTCCCTAATTGAGAAGGGGAATCCCAACGGTACGATCGTGGAACAGGAAAATATACACCCCCAGCAAATATACAGTCCTCATTGATTGGCTCGTAGGCCAGGATTACTGAGGTCCGACCAATCAACAGCGAACTGTATATTTGCTAGGGGTGTATATTTTCCTGTTCCGCGATTGTAGGCAAACATTCCGAATACTTTTTTGCTGACATAGGCACAGTATTCAGCTTCGTGGGTAGAAACCATTGGAGCCGATGCTTCACAGGAAGCTGACAACTCATTTCAGCCGCGGAGCTCACAGCGCACCTCTAGTAAAGGTCTGATCCCCACTATTCCGAGGGTGTTTGATAATTACCCTTGGTTTTCTGCTTAGTGTGTCGATTTGAGGGCCTTCGTCACCCTTCGGCTCAATCCTTGGGTCTAATCTGACTTTTATGGAAAGATACCGCTCCGCAACCGTACTATATGTCAAAATTATCAATGCGTGGTGCGCTTTTGCGCATGGGACCAGGTTCCTTGACCAACAAATACCAGTAGGGTAGGGATAACATAATAGAAACTCATAACAAACTGGCAATCTAGCGGAGGAGAGCTGGCCCTAGGTTATGCGCCAAACATATAAGATTGTGCTAGGAAAGCTTTAGGCCAAACTCTCTTTTTCACTTTGTAGCTGTACGAGTCCAAATGGCTCCAACTCGCAATCCTGGCGAGTGACGTATCATGAGAATCTAGAACCAGACGAACCCGCAAAAGCCAATTACCCACCAGGACCGGGGGCCGGTCAGCTTCCTAATACAGGGTTTTTGATTTCGAGATCTTGGCCCGGTACCGCGGCGGACTGTTACTGTGCTCGGTCAAATATATCTATATTCAATATTCATCCACAAAAAACCTTACCGGTACCGTGCTTAAGATACTTTTTCGTTGGTGGACATGGGGCTAGTGGACTGGGATCGTCAAGTCTCGAGTGTCGGGGGAGAGGTATGAATTCCACTACGGGGGGGACCGGCCTTTGGACACAGTGAGGTGAGCTCGGCGCCAGCACTTTTTGAATTCTTTACTCAAGTTTGGTGTGGCACCCAACGGCTTCCGGCTTATCGATCATACAGTATCGTTAAACTTTGATTCAATCGAATCAGCATGTTTTGAACATTTTAAAACATCCCAGTTGACAGTTGGCCATCGCACGGTCTCGCATCATTATGGTATTAAGCTCGAACCAACCACGATTCGGCGTAATACCGTAAGCATGGAATCTTGGCGAGGTCAAAATCTCGGCAGAGATTAGGCTACCGCTACGTCAAAGTGCTGGGGCCCGCCTGCTTACTGAGATTTGGTGAGGAGAATTGAGTTTCCCTTTCGAGCCCTCTTTCTATGACATAAGCTCCGCTAATGCAGGTACACAGCTGACAGCAATGTCGGGGCCAAAAGATTGAGTGGGGCGAGGAGCTCGATCTGAGTAAGGTGATGATGATGATGATGTAAAGTACAGTACTCGGGTGTCAGGGTTAGTCCGCGAACACCAGGATTTATTCTGAGCATGAGCTAAAGTGGCAAATATCCAATAGAAACCTTGAATAGATAGTTCAACCAATAGTAAAGTAGAAAGCGTTCGAGGAATTCTTCTGGTTTTCAACACACACCCCTTAGTGCGTGCGCTATTCCTAATATAGTCGTTAGCTTTGTCAGCCCTGTGTTCGCGGACTAGCCCTGGTATCCGAGTACCAATATTCCGGCCATTGCGTTGTCAACCTTCTCGCTTCCTGAAACAGAACAGACTGTCCTATCCAAGTGGATCGACCCTAAAACGGATATTTTTAACTGAATCCTAAGTTAGACCCATTCTAAAATACCCAATCCAAGCAAGTTATATCTTTTATCGATATGATACCAAATATAACGTTGCTGTGGCGAGGAATGCTGGGCGACATGGAAGTCCTGTTGCTTCAATAATGGTGAGGCTGAGTTCCCGGGGTCAAGGGTTCGTTTAAGGTTATGAGGTGCAGGGTGCCACAGACGAGGTACAAGTATCATAGTCTTGAAATGGACACTGTAGTGCTAGGGTTAATGGCTTATCAAAGAAACGAACCAACTTAAGAAAACCCCCCCATACAAGATGAACTCACAGGCGCACAAATTTGGTTCAGGTGCCCAACATAATGTGGCTTAGTGCGTGGCACTTGTTTGGTCACCATGCTGGATCATGGATGACGAGTGATTGCCACCTGCCACACTCTGCAGCAAGGGATTGGGCACCTAAAGCTAACCTTTGTTGCTTTGGAGCAAGTCTGTGATTCTTTCCTAGTATGATACTCGGATGATTGAAAAAAGAGGGTCTACAGGATTAAAGAAGAGCAATTCTTGCGTAGGGCTATCGGGAGTTTTCCCGAATTGTTTTATTTTCTCCAAGGGGGCTCGATATTAATTTTGATGGTTGGGCCTATCTTAGTTGCCCACAGGCGATTTCAAGTGCCAGATACCGGTACAGTACAAATGTACCAGTACGAGTACCGTACAGTACAGTGCAGGTAAAGTGCGCGGGCGGTAGGCAGATAGCGGCTCAAGATGTTGTGCGAGATGACTGAAACATAGGTGGCTTGCCTGGGTCAATAATTACCGTGGGCCATTTCTCGGGAGAATGGGTACAGTACTCCACTTAATCTGCTTTTCGTACCGATACTCGGCCGGTGATCCACTTCCAAACAATGTTTAAACTAAGCCATGACACTGGAGATGGCGGGCTAATTTCGGGTGTCTTGCACCAGCACTGGTACTTTAACTCTGCATCGTAGCTTAGATCGCATTCTATTCCCTCTTGTGATGGAAAAAGGCTACAACGGAGGTAGAAGCTAGTTCTATGCTGCACTGTACTGGTACCGTACGAGTACTCTAGCACTGTGGATAAATGGGTGCTCGAGTAAACGGGTGCAGTGCATACAATTGGGTCTTAAACCCTTGCCCACCACCTCTCTCCCTCTTCGTCCCCCTTTCCCCTTCTCCCTACCGGTGGACTTGCTGCATTCTGGGGATCTGGTCAACCAGAGCTTCCTTCCCTGGGGGCGTGGTACCTTCCGTACCGGTAATTTATGATGCAAGGACCGGAGGGACAAGAAGGATAAGAGTGGTTTGTACCTGTCGAGGACCAGCAATCTCCGCTCTGGTGTGAACTTCTTCTTCTTACTGTGCCAGTATTGTGCTCAAGCTATGCCTTGCGCCCTCGCGCCCCCCCCCCTCCCTCTCTAAACTTTCTTTGCCTATTTTTGCAGCCATTAGCCTCACCTCAGCGCTTTGGGTGTACCGACAAAGCCGGGCTTTCTGTTCCACCGGCATACATATATTATCTAGTGTTTGCTCTTTCGCTCTCATCCGGCAGCAACGGCACACTTCTCTTCTTCCTTTTTCCTTTTTCCTTCCTTATTCCCTTTCTGCACGTCGTGTTGTGCACCGGCCTGATCGTGTGGCTTTAACTACTGAGACACACACGGTTCGCTGTTTTCTGTCAACCAGCCAGTGAGCCAGCCCCCGCCATTTCCGTCCCTGGTATTTCAACGAGGCACGTTCGAGATAAAAGAGAACCCAAATTGCCACAATTTAGAAGGGGTATAAGTACACCATCTCTTGGCTTGATCTTATCCTACACCCGTTTTTCTTGAATAACTTTCACCATGCGATTGCCGACATGTTCTCAAGTTTTCTTCACAGCTTCGGTCCTGTCAGGTATGACTTCAACTACTCCGTTTCGGATCCAATGAACTTGAAGCTAATCCATTGGAAATATAGCCGTACGAGCTGTCCCGGCCCCGAATTCCCTCCCCACAGAAATCAATCATCTAGTTGCACGCGCTTTCTCGGATTCCCCTTCAGGCGGCTATGCTCCTGGGAGGGCGAACTGCCCCTCTGGCCCATTGGTCCGTAGCGCGAATAACATTTCGTCCGGAGAGCAGGACTTCCTCAAGAAGCGACAGCCGATAACAGATAAAGCTTTAACCGACTTTCTCAACCGTGCGGCCATGGTGGATTTCGATGTAGGGGCATTCATGAGTAGCTATTCGCCCACCATCGGCATCGCTTTTTCCGGGGGAGGTTACAGGGCAATGTTGTCGGGCGCTGGAGAGTTCAAGGCAATGGACAGTCGAACTCCAGGCTCTACTGCCGTGGGAAATATTGGTGGGCTTTTGCAGAGTGCGAAATATATTGCGGGGCTGTCGGGTGGAAGTTGGCTGTTGGGAAGTGTGGTAATAAACAACTTCACCACTATCAACAAGTTACAAGCGGCAGGGAACGTGTGGGATTTTGAGAACAGCATTCTGGCTCCGGAAGGGGCATTGCATATCGTGGACACTACCGTCTACTACAACGACCTCAATCAGGAAGTGCACGATAAGGAGAACGCTGGGTTTGACCCCAGCTTGACGGACTACTGGGCCCGCGCAATTTCTCGCCAGTTTGTCAATTTCACTGATGGAGGCCCGGGGATAACCTACTCCTCGATAGCAAAGTCAGATCAGTACAAGAAAGCTGAAATGCCGTTCCCCATCATTGTTGCTGATGGTAGGCATCCTGGCGAGGTAATCATCTCCAGCAATGCCACGGTTTACGAGTTCAACCCGCTGGAGTTTGGATCCTTCGATCCTACTCTGTATGCCTTTACTCCTATCGAGTATATAGGATCAAACGTCACCAACGGTGTTCCGGATGAGAGTGGTGTATGCACTCGGGGTTTCGACAATGTTGGGTTTATAATGGGAACATCTTCATCCTTGTTCAACATCTTGATCACTCAGCTTGACACCTTTGGCTTGACTGGTATTCTGAGGAAGCTCGTTGAATCTACCCTGCAATTAATCTCCGTTGCTGATAACGACATTGCGGACTATTCGCCGAATCCTTTCTTCGGTGTCAACCCTGACATCAACCCTTCCGCAAAGACCAGAGATCTGACACTTGTTGACGGCGGCCTGGATGGCCAGAACATCCCTCTCCATCCACTTATCCAACCGGCCCGTAAGGTCGATGTTATCTTTGCAATGGATAACTCTGCCGACACCGTCAGAAAGAACGGGCAGGCATCCAACTGGCCCAATGGCACAGCCCTCATCGCCACATATGAACGTTCGATCAAAGGATCCCAACACAACGGGACCCTTTTCCCTTCTATCCCAGATGTCAATACTTTCCTCAACCTCGGCCTTAACAACCGCCCAACATTCTTCGGCTGCGATGCCAGAAACATCACCTCGGACACAAACAAGTTCCCTCCGTTGGTCGTCTACATCCCCAACTCGCCCTACACTTTCAACTCCAATATCAGCACCTTCGAGATGACATACTCAGCGTCCAAGCGCGACCTGATGATCGAAAACGGGTACAACATTGCCACCCGCGGCAACGCATCCTTCGACCAGAACTGGCCTGCCTGCCTCGGCTGTGCCATCGTCCACCGCCAGCAGGAGCGCAAAGGACAGACACAGACAGCACAATGCCAAAAGTGCTTCAAGGACTACTGCTGGGACGGAACGCGCAACAGCGCTGCGCCTCGCGATTACGAGCCCACGGCGCTCGTCTCGACAAAGAGCGCAGGCACAAAGAATGGGGTGAAGAGCTGGGGGACAGCTATTATTGCGGCGCTATCTGGGCTGGTAAGTGCTGCGTTACTTTTGTGATGAATCAACCCACGAATTATATCTACCTCCCTCTTCAACCGACCGTTCCACCGGCCTGGCTCTCTCTCTCTCTCTCTTAAAAACTCCCGGATCGAGGAGTTTGGGGAAAAGGGTCGTCCTGTCTTTTTTTGTACTCGAAAGTTCGTACTTTTGAGCGGAGAAGGGGGCTTTGGGTCATTCATGCACGGCCAATTCTTACCTTTTTCTGTCTTTATTATAGTCTGGCCATTGATCACCGCGCCTCCGCTCTACCTACCTTTCCTTGCTTTCCCAAGACCTTTTTCTTCTTCTCCGAACGGGGCTAGGACCAGGACAAGCGGAAGCTAGCAGTCATCTTGTCTATTTCTTGTTTTCTATTTTTCTTCTAAAAGGGGAGTTTTTTATTTGATAGTTTTCTCTTTTCTTTCGTTCTTCCGCATTTTTTTTATGTACTATTTTATCCTCTGTTACATACCCTCGTTTTGGCCTTTTTGTATTTCTCTTATCCCCCTTGGGGAGAATATTTGTAGGGGGTTGGATTTGGGTGTTTTTTTTTCCTTTTTTTTTCTTTCTCAGTGCAATCAATACCTTTAGTGAGGGGGTTGGGAGATGGGATGAGTTATAACCTAGAAGGAGGGGAACAAATACATGCATATATCATACCGGTAGTCTGCCGCGGTGTAGTCGTTATATATAAGATTATCGCTCATCGTCATCATCATTGCCGGTGAAATAACCCTCCTCCCCGAACTTTACTTAATCCCTACCACCGCTACCGTACCATCGGTATCCTGATCCTATGCGTTCCCCCCCCCCAGTGTTCACTACCATAAGTTACGCCCCCACTCTAACCATGTAGCCCGTGCAGACTCTGGATAGTTGTCTTGAATGCTGTATTATTATCGCGGAATGGAATTGGGGGTTATCGTACCCGTGATGTTTTTTTTGTGGCGGGGTAGTCTATCATACGTATAGTACGCACATGTGAGGATGGATGAGGTACAGTACAGTACAGGTAGGAAGAAGTAGCGGTGGTAAGTTCGGGTTGCGCGTGTTTTTACCTACTCTAGAGATCGGGATAATTGGAGCAGTATCATAACTGTTCGGTGGAAACATGTCGCTTGCTGAGCATGAATTTGATCGGAGGCCGCGCAGCTTGAAATTGGTGAGTGATTGTTCATGGAGTAGCTCACTTGCTGGGCTGGGGTGGGATCACTGTATCGGGTTATGCTGCGGCACGGTGCGCGGTACGCTTGGTGCTACGGGTGGTTTGGGGTTTGGCGGTTATCCATATATTATGCAGTAAGAGCGTCCCTAAGGAATCTGTGCGGGACAGCGAATTATCCGGGACAACGAGTTGGGTTTTAGTGCAAAACAATTTAGCGTTCGGAGAATTTCACCCGGGACAGCGGAGGATCCGGCAGTGAGGTACCGGTACGGGGCAGTGAGGTGCGACTGTGTTAGAAGACCATCACAAGACATTCCAGGATGATCCCCCACCTCGCCATTATATGTACAGCGCCTGCGTGTTCACAGTCCATGCCGCAGCCTTGAAACATTTCATCTCCCTGACAGTGCTCGCAGCCGGAACTGGGCCTGCAGGGCCATCATCACACACCCTTACTAGGAGAACCACCACTCAATAACTTAAAAATCACAGGTATCATATCTCTAAGCTCACTACCTTTGTCGCGGTGAATTGCGAAGCGTGAAAGTAAAAGAGAATAAAAAACAAAAATGGAAATGGAAACAAATGAATAACCCTCTCGAGGGAAGCCTTCCCTTTGCCTCCCCCGCCGCCTGCAAGTTCCCTAAGCGTTCTGCAAAAAACAGTATAGTATAAACCTGAACAAGATGATCTATGACCGCTTCTTGGGACCAGCCTTGGGCTTCGGGCTCTTCCCACCAGCATAGAACTTCTTGCTGAGAGTAGCGCTCGGGCTCTTTCCGCCTTTCTTGGCGGAGTTCCAATAATACATCATCTGTGCAGCAAGGACTGCATTGAGAGCAGCGCCGCCGAGGAATCCCCAGAGGATGAGGGGATCATTGACCTCCGAGAGTGTGGTAAACACTCTAGCGAGGGAGCCAAAGAGGTAGTTGAAGACCTATAGTTTTCGTTTATTAGTTTAAACTCTTCTCAACAGGCTGGATGTAAGGAGGAACACACAGCGAAAGCAGACAACTGCCCAGTATTCTTCTGTCTCGCAACCTCAATAATCTGCGGCACCTTACTTGCTAACACCAACGGGATCGTGGCAGCCTGAATATATACCATGGCGTCCGGACCCACAATCTCTTCGTTGAACAAGGCATACCCTGCCGCTGCTAGCACTGCTACCCAAACGGCACCCCATCCGCCCTTCCCGGAGAACTGCAGAATGAGCGTTGAGATGAGCACGTTCTGCACAGCTATCATGGCAGTCTCCCCATACGTTGAGAACGGATTTCCGGAACGGAAATTGTATGCAAGCGTGCAAAGGAAAGCCGTCGTCTCGAGGAGGTATGAGAGAAAGGAGAGACCCTTGGACGACTGCGAGGAGAGGAGTTTTATAAGTTGTGGGACTTTAATGATTGTTGAGAGCGTGACGATGCCCAGGCCGATTGCTTTGGAGATAGCGTATTGTACGCATTGTGGGTTTGATGCTGGGTCAAAGTCACGGATTAAATTGTTGTAGCAAATGGGTGTGAGGAGGTTTAAGAGTGGCTCTTGAACGGATGGTGGAAGTGTGGAGGTGTAGGGGGTTATGTAGGGACGGATTGCGGAGAAGACGGGCCCCTCAAGGGATTGGAGAATAGAATCCATGGTTGCGGTTGTAGTAATTTTAGGTGAGGAGGGGAATAAAGGAGGAAAGAAAGGGGGAGATGGGTTGAAGGTGGCAGTGATGTAAGAGCAAGAAGGGGCGATATCGTGGTGAAATGTGTTCAGAGGGATTGGAAATTTCTCCGGCGTAGTTTGGGTTACTAAGCCTTAAGGTATAAGGATTTAGAAAGCTTGGCATGGACCGTGCGCGCTCACCAATCATAAAGGTATCTAATGAGTTGGTGATACTGATGTTGGATCCGCGGTCAGTTCTTGTTGGATGCTGAGTGTTGGTATTATACGTTAGTTGGAAGTTTTATCGTGATCAAGGATTTCTCCGTCTCTGGGTCATTATGGCAAAGTCTACTTGTTTGCCCCCGGAAGACACAAGTATTCTCTCCGATGAACACCGTCCTCCTCGCAACGTGGGTGCGGCAGAATACCGGTGCATGGACATATACCATTAACTGCCGCGGGTATTATTATCATCACAATGGGTGTCCTGTTTTTTAGAAGCTAGTAAACGCCGGTATTACTGTATAATACAAGAAATCCTAGGATAGGGCCTGTCACTCCCATCACCTCTTCATGGGGCCAGTGCCGGGCATAGCGGCCATGGGTAACGCCGGCTGATCTGCTGGTGCAACACCTGTCTCCATAAACCTCAGAATAGCCTCCAACTTCAAGCCTGGTATAGCTTCCTCTTTCTCCTCCTTTTCCTCACTGATTCCCGTTTCAATTCCCTCGGTGCCGGCTTCTCGTTCTTCCAGGCTATAAATATCATCATACCAATTCCTCTTTTCCTGCTGCTCCTGAACGATTTCCCTTGCCCTGTCCCATAAATCGTCGTTGTTAATGGTCGGGGCGTTGAGGGCTTTGAGGGCCCAATCCTGGACTGTCGGGTTGAGCTTTTTGTTGAGAAGCGTGGAGAGTAGGATTTCCTGGCTGTTTGCAGGGAAGCTCGGTAGCGGGTAGGAGACCAGCGCAGAAGTGTTTACTTGAGGTGGGGGGAAATATTGGTTAAGTGTGTGGGAAAGGGAATCTAGTGTTGAGGATAGGACGTTGAAGTGGGATTGAAGAGTTTGCCTAAACGTATGATAATGTTAATAGTTAGGGATTTGATGAAATAATGAGCGATAATGTTGGGGGGGGGTTTCTGACCAAGGAGGGAGCTGTTCGGGAGACCCAGTGCGAAGAGCATTGTCGAAAGCAGTGAGGGCAGAGACTAATTGATTGAAGCGAGCACGGGTAGACTCTAGCGATTTCTGTGGGTTTTCCATCGCACCGTAATGGGTTGGGGGGGGGGGTTTGGAAGGGCCAGAGGAAGGGTTGAGGATAAGCGATGGTAAATCTGGTGACGGTGGAATTGGATGAATGAATAAATGGGCCACCTGCAGCTTTCCCCAGACTTTGGCTTTCACCAAGGTTCACTCACTCGCCTGTCCGTCTGCTAGGCTTCACTCAGAACCCTAAATATTATGCTAGTGCTGGTGCCTTGCACTTGGGTGCGAGCAAATTCCATGGTCTCAACAACCAACAATTCCCTATCTCCCTCAACCAAGGCTCGAGATCTGACCTGACTTGACCTAGCCTAACCTGACCAGAGTCATTAGAGTCTTTAAACTCTACATACCTACACATCTACATCGCATCCCTCGTCTTTGTTGGTCCGTTGGACAGGAGCCACCCATTGGACCCGGCTAACCAACGGGCCTCCCTCGCACACACGCCAATGCACACGCCAATACACACGCCTTCTCTCCTCCACAACCATCCCACAACCACACCACGACAAATGACCTCAAAAGAATCCTCGACCTCGGCCCCAGACATCGATATTCTCCCACCAAACCTACAAATACACCCACCACTAGTCCCGGAACAACAGCTTCCGAGTCCAAACTCCTCCGAGGAATCCCGGAACCTGATCACTGCAAACTTTGCGCACTTCCGAGATGACCCTTTTTCATTCCTTCGCGAGATCTCCCTTCACTACAGCGGTACAGGATGGCGTGCATATGACGAACCGATTGGCCAGAATATATTCTATAAGGGCTTCAGCGACGAGATGAAAACGCGAGTGCTTGACAGTAGGATGTTGAAGGCCAAGCTCCAGGAGCTAGCGAGTCGGAGAGTTGTGGTAGAGGATAGAATAGGATTGCTCAATGAAGAGAAGGGACGGCAGAAGAGGCTACAAGAGGTAGAGAAGCAATTGAATGAGGTGGCGGAGGAAATAGTCGAGGGAATGATTTGCAAGTTTGAGAGTAAGAGATTTATTAGAGTATGCTACCCGAGCTCAATTGGCGTTATTACAAAGCTCAATTGATATGATATCCTTTAGGGCGCATACTTCGTTTGCGTGCAGCTCCTAGCAAGGACCTACCATCGTGGAATCCACGTCTCGACACTCGAAATCCAAAACCTCCGGGAGACTGCCAAATTGGCCGCGGCGCGCAAGCAATCGCTAATCTTCCTCCCATGTCACCGCTCCCACATAGACTACGTTTCACTGCAGGTGATCTGCTATAGGCTCGGACTGACCCTTCCCGTAGTGGTGGCAGGGGACAACCTTAATTTTCCCCTTGTTGGTCCATTCCTCCAACATGCAGGGGCAATGTTCATAAGGCGTTCGTTCAGCGGCGACGAGGTATACACGGCTACAGTACAAGCATACGTTGACGCACTACTCTCTGGTGGGTACAACTTCGAATGCTTCATCGAAGGCGGTCGTTCAAGAACCGGCAAGCTGCTCGCGCCAAAATTCGGCATCCTTAGTTTCATCCTGGACTCGATTCTCAGCGGTAGAGTCCAAGACGCTTGGATTATTCCTGTCTCAACACAATACGACAAAGTTCTTGAGACAGAGGCATATGTCAGCGAGCTACTGGGAATCCCAAAAGTTAAAGAAAATCTCTGGGACTTCCTTAGCAGTAGCAAATTCCTCAACCTCAACATGGGTAGGGTAGACGTCCGTTTCCATGAGCCCTGGAGTCTGCGTGCCTTCGTTGAGGGCCAGATAGATAAGGTCCGGGCCGAGGGCACAATAGGCGTAAGCCTAGCTCCGCCACCAATCAACCCGGGAGACGCCCACGTTGGCCGAAGAACCGTAGACAGAGCCGCCCCTGAAGTCCGCCTCAAGGTCCTACGAAGCCTGGGGTATAAGGTCCTCGGCGACATAAACCGCGTATCGGTTGTCATGCCCACTTCCCTGATCGGCACAATCTTGCTAACCCTGCGTGGCCGGGGAGTTGGCAAATCCGAGCTTGTCCGGCGAATAGAATGGCTGCGCACAAGGATCCGAGCTAAGGGCGGTAGAGTAGCTCATTTTGGTGGTGCAGAAACCGAAACTGTTGTTGAGCGTGGTTTGGAGGTTCTCGGAGAACTGGTCGGTCGAGTAGATGGCCTCGCCGAAGAAACCTTCTTCGCGGTGGACCGGTTTCAGTTGAGCTTCTACAGAAACATGGTTATCCACCTCTTCATCAGCGAGACCATCGTCGCAGCAGCAATGTACACGAGGATCAAACAAGGCGGCGGACCAGCCAACCAGCGGGTGGAATACCAAACCCTGCTAGACCAGGTTTCCTTCCTATCGCAGCTATTCCGCGGGGAATTCGTCTTCCCGACGGAAGGTCTCATTACCAATCTCGACAAGACTCTTGCGGGACTAGCAGCAGATAACGTAATCACGGTGACTAACAACCCCAGTGGCACAATCGCATATGTCGAGCTCTCAGACGCTGAACGCAAATGTGGTCGGGAGAACTTTGACTTCTACTGCTTTCTCATATGGCCATTTATTGAGGGCAGTTGGCTCGCGGGGGTCGCGATAATGGGCCTTATCCCACCGAGAGGGATGGAAGAAGTATGGGTGGGCCTACGTGAGGCCCAGGACATGGCGCAGCTAGTACTTCCCCCGGCCCTCCTCCGCTCTTTTTATTTCATACAACTAACTCTCTAAAGATGGGAAAAACCCTCTACCACCAAGGCGATATCTCCTACTTTGAAGCTGTCAACAAGGAAACGCTAAAGAACGCTTTCCAGCGCTTCCAGGAAGAAGGCATAATCACAATCCGGAAATCCAAATCCGGCCGCACCCCCCCCCTAATGCGCGTCTCGCCGGACTGGATTGCAAATGGTCGGCTGTGGGAATTTGTCGAGAAAATCGCTATATCCCGACGTGAGGGCAAGAACCGGCGCGACAACGAGAGCGTCAGCTTCCGCGTCCTGAAGCTGGCAGAGAGGTGCGGGTGCGAGCTGTTCGAGAGGGGTGGTGTTAGGGACGGGGTCGAAGATGTAGAGGGGGGGACGGGGGTGGAGGGGCTCGAGATTGAGGTTAGTAAGCCCCGGAGGAGGGGTGGGAGGAGCGGGAGTAGGGGGGCGAAGTTGTAGAGATGCATAGTAGATTTGATACTTCCGGGTGGGCCATTTTTTTTGGGGGGGGGGGGGTTCGAAAGAGGGGAGAGAAGGGGATGTGTTTTAAAATTTAGCACTACAAGTAGGATAGCTCATGTATTATATCTATACACACACCATCACTCGTAAGACGGGGCTTAGAATACACTATTGTATATACCGTAAACCCCTTCTCTAGTGGGAACCAATGTGTTTCCTTTCCTACCCGTGGGGTAGCTGAGTTGATTTAACGTGGGCCTCAATCTAGTACTGGTACTTGTACTGGCGTACCGTACCATACTCTCATGAAAGTCGGAATGGCACTAAAGCGGACTAAGGTGAAGCTAAGGCAGCCCAACCAACAGGAAGGCACGAAGAGCGCCAAGTCGCCGCTGTTTAAACATACAGAGAGCGATGACTGGACAGGTTCAAGAAAATCATCACCAGCGCCATTCCGACTTTCGTGAGATTCTACGGTAATCTGCCGTGGCACACTGCCTGTGCTCTAGTACCGAAAAAATTGAGGAAATTCGCTAAGTCCGCCCCAGGATATGTTATTTCCGGCCCAGTAAGATATCGTATTCCTCCAGATTGTGGCTTATACAATCGATTGTAGTTGGCTGGTTCGCGTTGG
>Ga0307513_10001576_pt1 | contig 32712 bp, 19 predicted proteins | sample 15_EM_MG_FD_202174 | JGI IMG/M metagenome (GOLD analysis project Ga0307513, IMG submission 202174) | Populus trichocarpa ectomycorrhiza microbial communities from riparian zone in the Pacific Northwest, United States - 15_EM | ecosystem: Host-associated > Plants > Roots > Unclassified | place... | reverse complement strand
TTGGGTGGATTTTAATAAATAAAAATTCTAACCCCCCCCCCCCCCCCCGCTCCTCGTTCTATCGATATCATGAGAGAATACTATGATTGGATACCGATGTCTTTTTTTACCAAAGGTAAGGTGTCAGGCGCCTGAACTGTCTATTTTCTGAAGGAGCAGTTAAAAGGCCAAGAAGAAAAAGCATCATCGTCCAGTTCCTACGGTCTAATGGCTTAGGAGACTGGTCGGTTAATTTGAAACAGGGACCATCATGGGTTCGAATCCGGGGGGTAGTGGAGTAGTCGGGTATTAAAAAAATACTCTGCGAACCACTTCTTTGCTGGGGGGTGGGTCTAGGATTTGTAATGCCCTTGGGTCAATTCCCGCCAAATGTTGCGGTGGGACTGCTGGCTAGTGTTCGGGTACTATATACCCGTAACTTGAATATAAGCCCCTGCTTCTTTTTGGCACACGAAATGGCGGAAAAAACTTTACCAATGACGGCCTTCCTGAGGTTCCCCGGACGAGAACGGAACGCATTTTGCCGTTCCGCCCCGCTCCAGGCTCTTGGAAGTCGCCCCGTGGGGCCCTACGAGGGCCCTGGACCGTTGAGAACACTGCTCATACTTAAAAGCTGGGGAACTTCCAGGTGAGTAGCAGCTCTCATGAAAAGCTAGAACTATCAGCCCTGCCGGCCCGGCACCGACCTCCCCCCCTAAATTAAACCATCACAAATCACGCTCTGACTTATGGGACTTTCTCCACAAGGCCATGCCCAATCTCCCCAGCAGACCCCCTCGATGCAGGGGTAAGGACAAATGGAGCAAGAAGATCTAATCAGATGGGTTATCGGCTGGTTGCTGTAGATCGCACCCGGGCAAGCGGGGCAACCCCGAGAGATAATCCACCCTAAACGGAGCGTAAAGATTGTGTGCTTCTCCCGTTTTTCGAGTGAGAGTTCATGAGCGGGTCAACCGTTCTGTAATACTTGAGGAAACTCCATCCTGCTTTTTGCTCTATTATTATTTTTGCTTATCCCGACTACATTGCTGCTTGTTTAGGAATCGAGTAGTTTTCTAAGCATGCCATCAGCACTAGACGCACCTCTATTTCCCCAACCGAGATCAAGGATGTGAATTGTTATGGTGACTGAGATACTTGAAGCTACGAACACAAAGAAGGCTAGGAGGAAGAGCCGGAACTACAGTGTATAATTAGGCGATGGGCAAGGCCCTTCTCCAGACATCGATTGTCGGTGGTTTCTCCTGTAGGGACTGGCTTACTGCAGTGTTTTGTTCACTATAATTTTTCCCGGCGACACTTGATCCCGGGCACCACTCCCTCATTTCCTGTGTCGGATTGTCTATGGTATGTGATTACGGTTATGCGGATATGCAGTAGCGCGGATATGCAGATTAGAGCATGCGGGTAGGTCACTAAAAAGAGTTATACTATTACAGGGTAACTTATGTGGTTTTGTGGTGTGCAGCGGCTATGCACTTAGTAGCGGTTTGTTGCTTTCACACCGCTAGGCATAGGGTAAACTACTGGGTTTTGGTTTTGTTGATACTAATTGCCATTGTGCATTAGTTATCGGGTATTTAGTTTTCGCGATGCCCCCTCCTACATCCTATATCTTTAGACATCGTTGGGTTTCGGGAGATTTGCCGTGCTGTTACTTGGCCAGGAGATATCATATATCCCGTGGCATGTCCCCGGTTAGTACCGGTAGAGGGAATAGCCAATTGGTCCATCGCCCTTCCATATTCTGCTGCGCCCAGGGCCTATTTGCCATCGCACTTTCGTCCTTTCCTTCGTTCGTGAATTCTTTAAGTTCCAATACTTGGGACATAATAAACAGCCATACGCATGCCGTACAGTAGTACCTTCCCCCTTTTACCATCTTTATTCCCCCCCGATTGGTGCTTGTTTGGGCCGACCCCTAGACCGGGGAGCTGTAGGGTGTTGTCATTATTATTTTTACAAACCAAACTTCTTATGTCCTATTCCTAGCCCAGTTCCTACCACACTTTCTTTGCTCAGCAGTTGAGTGATCGAGTATTGGTATAAATGTCAAGACGTTTTTTGCAACAGACGATACCGGAGCTGTGGCATAATGTTAATGTAATTTGTGGACGCGCATTGCAGTAATAAGTCTAAATATCATTAAACATGCTTTATCTTTTTTGGCAGTTGAAATCTTAAACACAGCCGTTTGGCCCAACTCTACACACCGGTTAACGGCATCTAAGCAGCTAACATACATTTACCAATATATTGACGGGACAGAAGACAAGAGAAAGAAATTTGGAAAGGAACCGGAGAAAAAAGAGATACAGCGCATAAGTTGGAAAAAAACAAATCTATCGTAAGCAGAAAACTGGGATAGAGCGGAACATTAGATAAAGGCGGCCAAACCCTTCGCTGTAGCCCCCATCGAGGAGCACTATACCATACCTCCGTCCACATCATATCGAATTTAATGATTAGAGGAGAAAGCCGCAAGTATTACCTAGCAAAACAGTAGGTACCGAATAACTGTCAGTGAGAGATGAGTGAATAGATTCTCAAGAGATGCTATGTGACAAAGCACTTCCAAGGGGCGATGGTCGCTAGATTGTCAAAATAAAAGGGGAAGGGGAGTAAGAGTGGCGATATCTGGCAGCGGGTGTTGGATACTGGTGGGATTGAACAAGAACCAAGGGGAGTGGTGAGGCCACCGGGGGGTTGCGAAGCCTAGGGGTTGAAGAGGAGAAGGAAACCTTATGTTTCTGGGCTCTGGGGAATAAACCAAAGGCGGGAGCAGGGCTTCCAAGTCCTGTTAACCTTGAGACTGGGTTATCCCACCTTCTACCAAACATACGAGTTCACAGTAAGGCCATGTATATCTGGTCTGCTGGGGTCGACGTCTTCCCGTTTCAGGAATAGCTTGACCACCCCCCCGTACCCATTCTCCGCAGCCCACAAGATCGGCGCGCGGCACCACCCATCGTCTGGCCGATCGGGGTTAACATCTCCACGCTCCAGCAACAGCTTCACTACTGCCTCGTGTCCGTTCTCAGCAGCCCACGAGATCGGGGTTCGGCCAAGATCGTCTAGAATATTGGGGTCGACGTCTTCCCGTCCTAGTAGGAGTCTCACTATTCCCTCATGTCCACGCTCGGCAGCCCACGAGATCGGTGTTCGGCCAAAGCGGTCTGGCATATCGGGTTTGACGTTCCCCCGTTCTAGTAACAGTCTGACTACTCCATTACGCCCATTCATAGCAGCCACCGAAATTGGTCCTTGCCCATCGGTATCTGGCGTATTGGGGTTGACGTCATTACGGGCCAGCAACAGCTTGACCACTGCACCGTGCCCATACTCAGCCGCCCATGATATTGGCGCTCGGTCAAAGTCATCTAGCACATCAGGTTTGATATCTGCCCGTCCTAATAACAGCCCCACCACTCTCTCCTGTCCATTCTTGGCAGCCCGCGAGATTAGTGTTTGGCCCTCGTTGTCTGGCCTATTGGGGTCAACGTCTTCCCGTCCTAGTAACAACTTCACCACTGCCTCATGTCCATTCTCAGCAGCCCGCACGATTGGTGTTCGGCCGCAATCGTCTGGCCTATCAGGGTTGACATCTTCACGCGCCAGCAGCAGCCCCACCACTGCCCCATGTCCATACTCAGAAGCCCACGATATTGGCGCTCGGTCAAAGTCATCTAGCACATCGGATTTGATATCTGCCCGTCCTAATAACAACCCCACCACTCCTTCATGCCCACTCTTGGCGGCCAGCCAGATCGGTGTTTGGCCTTCGTTGTCTGGCCTATTGGGGTCGACGTCTTCCCGTCCCAGTAACAGCTTCACCACTGCCTCATGTCCACTCTCGGCAGCCCGCAAGATTGGTGTTCGGCCGCAATTGTCTGGCCTATCAGGGTTGACGTCTTCACGCCCCAACAGCAGCTTCACTACTGCCTCACGTCCATTGTCAGCAGCCCACGAGATCGGGGCTCGGCCAAAGCGGTCTGGCCTGTCGGGGTCGACATTTCTACGTTCTAGCAAAAGTCCTACCACTGCCTCATCTCCACACTTAGCAGCCCACAAGATCGGTGTTCTGCCAAAGTAGTCTGGCACATTAGGGTCGACGTCTCTCCGGCCTAGTAATAGCCTTACCACTGCCTCATGTCCATTCCCGGCTGCCCACGAGATTGGTTTTCGACCAAAATAGTCTCGCACATCCGGGTCGACGTCTCCATGGGCCAGCAACAGTTTCACCACTGCTTCATGCCCACGACCAGCAGCCCATGAGATCGCCGCCCGGCCAAAATCGCCCACCATATTAGGGTTGATGTTTTCTCGTCCCAGTAGCACCTTGACCACTGCCCCATGCCCATTCCTAGCGGCCCATATGAGCGGTGTAGTATGTGTATCATCCATGAGGTTTATATCAATACCATCCATCCTTGTCAAAGCACTCACAAGCTCCGCAAGCCCGAATATTCACGCACAGTGCAGCCCCGTGAACTTGTAGGAGTCCACAACAGAGCCAATGGAATATCCGAGCGTGTTCTCCAAGAGTAGATTAACTGATACATGGCGTTCGTAGTGGTTGAAGAGCCTTAGTGCAAGCACTTTCGCATAATTAGTTGATTCCCTTTTCATGTGGGCTCCCCAGTATAGGGCGGAATACTCGAGGAAGGGTGTGTGTCGAGCACTCAAAGAACCGGAAGCCGAAAGGGCTATAACATGCTGGGAATTCAGAAATGTCAAGCAGGTCTCTGAAATTACTGCATGAGGGCTCCGGAAAAGGTCAGGATGACTGGTGAGATACTCCTGGAGCGTGAAGTGGACTAGTCGAACAGCGGACCCCTCCTTATCCACCACTACAAGCCCCTGGCAGCAGCTTAACACTGTCCATATTGAGGAAACGTTATCGGGATTGTGATCTGTCGATCCTATTTCCATCGCCAAGGCGTAACACAGCTCATCCGCTCTGAGCGGTCGTTCTGAATGAGATATCCACATCAAAGCAGTCATCCCAAGCTTGGATTTATGACCACCCTGTGCCTTGATCCGCTCTAATGTTGCACCGTAGGCATCTTCCAGACTTGACCCATCTGTCGTCACTCTGAGCCTTTCTCGCCGCCGATAAATAGTAGTCTCCTGTAGGATTGAGTCGAGATTCAAAGAGACTAACAAAAATCTAGATATGTATCTGTCAGCGGGTAACTTGGACAGAATTCTCCGTTTTGCCGGCCATACTCACATCTCCGAGACAGTTTCTGGGATCTTCTTCATGATCTCTGCCTCCAATGTCTCGTCCATCTCGTGCGAAATTGAGTCTTCAGCAAGCTTTCTGTGGATGAACCGGATGATGTCATCCTTTCGGGGACTTATTGGTTCAACTAGAACTTCCCCGGGAAGATGTTTTTCCACTTCACCACTTATATGCGGCCTCCCAGTCATGAACACTCGGGCGGCTGGTGACATTTTGATGACGTCCCTTAGTGAAATAAGGATTGTGGCTCGATCTGCTGCTGCACATTCGTCCAGAGCGTCCAGGCAGTAAAACGTGCGCCGCAAAGACGAGAGGCTCCCCAAGATCTTCACGATCTCCGGAACTCGCAGTCTCCGACCACCGATGACTTTCTTCTGCCTCTGAAACGTATCCACTATTTCTTCTGGAATTGGCTCCAGACCACTGACCACCTGTTTCAGTAGTGCGCTCAGAACGCTCCCCGCTGACTGCTCCTTTTGCGCAGCAAAGTCGAAATAGAAGCAGGCTACGGCAATATCTTGCTCCCCAGCTTCACCGGTCCCGTCGGCCAAGGTATCTATTACCAATGAACTAAAATTGCAACTCCTCAGAAAAGTATCCTACTCACTTCTCTCTCACGAGATTGGCTCTCTCTCACCTAATATAAGTCTTGCCGACCCCCGGGTTGCCTGGGCAAAATATGGTCGCCTTCTGAGATTCACCCTGACCGCCACCGCCACCACCACCACCATCACTGTGCCAGCTTCGAAACCGCTCTGTCCGCAGAAGCCAGTCGCCCACATTTTCAACTCGGCGCATTTGGACATCATAATGCCGCAAGCGAGGCTCGAGAGGCGACAACCATGTCAGGATCCCAGACCGGTCATCAGTGACGGTAATTTTCGAAACGTTAGTGTTGAAACAGTTGTTGTTGTGATTGAGAGAGTTTGTGATGGGGTTTAGGAACCGTGTAGTATCAGAAGAATTGCTATTGTATCCTGAGGGAGCAAGATTATGTGGGAACTCTGCTATAAAACTATGACCTTGGGACATTTTTCCGTTTTTCGCCCGTCGGAATGTTGGAGAGGTTTGCTTGATGAGAGAGGTTATGGTGGTAGATGATAGAATTCCGGAGAGTTGAGGAGGGGGTCATCGCCATTGCCGTAGAATCTCGAATAATTGAACAATGTGCCATGCAGTCAAGAATTCCCTAGCTCGGAAAAGGGGGGGGAATCGTGGCAAAAAAAGAGTTGCCCAGCCACTCTGAGAGGCATTGAAAAACAAAAAAACGCCACACCTGTCAAGAGGAGGCAACTCGAACGACATAGCACATTGTTCAATTATTCGAGATTTTACGGTAATCCAAAGATGAATACTCTAATAATCATCCTGAACCCCGTGAAACCAACATCACGCCTAGAGCACAAAGTACGTTGAGCCCTGGTGTGGTTGGCTAAAATTGCCTTTGTATGGTGCGAAGTATCCAAGTGAAGGAAAAAAGTCTATCGAATTCCTAGGACAGTGGTTGGAGCGAATATTGTTTTCTCGTGATCGAGAAGGCACTGGAGTCAATTACCAGTGTGAACCCCGACTTATGATACCAGATACAGTGCAAAGAGCCTACCAGTACTCGTAATTGAAACGGCAGCCGCACCCACAAGCGTCGTTCAATACTAGTAATGGTGGATCCTCCCTGCTTCGATGCAATGAGTATTAGATAGAATGATAAGCGAGACAAATACTGATATTATGTCCCACCCAAACCCTCCCGATGTTTTTTCAGTATGGCAATAAACCTACACCAGCAACACTCCGGTTTACATTTCCCACAACACGATAGGGGGAGCTGTCCATACCATACAGCACTCGAGAATCACTCGGGATTTCATTCAACACTGCTCCGTCTGCAATCGCATACGAGTACTCTCTCGACCTTAGCAGCCTCGCTTCACTTATGCTAGCGCCAGCTGCCAGTGAACATGCAGCAAGTGAGGCTGAAGATGGGCAACGGGCCTGGCTTGCATTCTTTGCTTATCAGATCAGATCTTTTGGATAGTTATAATAACTTGGCACCCCACCCGAAAGCACCTCGTGCTATCCCATGGACTGATGAGACATGCAGATTCCGGACCTGCCGCTAAAGGAGGGTTGGTTACTTCTTCAGGGTAATCCTCACAGCGTATCCTCCAATTACGTCGACTTGAGGTGGTATTCTGCTGATTAATCCCTGTATTGACAATGGGTGCAGTTACTGGAAGCGGAAGGTCCGGAATCTGCAGGTCTCATCAGTCCATGGGATAATAACACTTCCAATTTGACTCCCCGGAAACCTGTATCATAATATTATCATACTTATAAACGCCCACCGTCTACCCGGCCCTCTCGCTTCGTGCCCTCCCTCACCAACCCCGACGCGCGCGCAGAGCAAAAGCCATCCTTTCATCCTCGAAAACCTTACACCTATCCAAATCGAACTATTTCTTCTAGTCTCTCCCCAAAAAAACATTTTCTTCATTCCGCTATCGCATCATGAAGATCGCACGCCACATCGCCAGCCATGAGCATATCCACGATAGCGCGATAGCGATTCCCTCGCTCCTTCTGGGAGTGCCGGGAGCAAGATGATGCTGCTCTCTCGCAGCATACTTGTTACTGTGCCCCGCTTGGACTAAATAACCTTCCAGTCGAAGCCCGAAGCAGAAGACAAACCCACAAATCCAAACTCCGAGATCCTCACCCCCGAAAGACTCTCTCTCGCTCTATTAGGCCCGTCGTCCGAGTCAAAAACGGCCGTCCTAGGATTTCGCTACCATGGACGGACTGCTAGAGGCCGTCCAGTCCCACCCGAAGCTCTTAACAGTCCCCCGCCAGGTCCCCCAGCCCCTTGCGAACACTGCATATCATCGCCCATAATCGTGCCCAAATCGATCCCCCATCAACCATTTCCGGAGATGACGAGAGAGCTATCATCAGGAGGAGACGGACCAGATGGGGCAACCCGCTATCATTGCCGATCTGGAGAGCTTACGCATTGAGCCGGGGGCCTCCGAGATGAGGGTTCGGACAGTCGCCCTTTGGATTCAGGGTTGGTGGGGGATGTACGAGGCACGCTCGCGATTTTTCTGTTTGTGTTTTTTTTTCCACTTTGCATGTTTTAGCGTTTCTATTAGTATTGGAGCCCATGGGCTAGTACACTTATAAGTCGATTGTTATTTGTCCGGGGGGGGGGGGTTTGAATAGATCATCCTCACTATTAAACGACAATTTCCAGATTCACGGACTTCCCCACCCCGCCTGTGATTGTAGTAGAGAAGTAAACCCTAGATTCCGAAGAATTCACTTCGTGAAATCCTCCTAGAAAATAATTGCTTGTATCATACCTACCAATATCATAGCTCTAAATGATACCACGCACGTGACCACCCTTTAAGGATTATCGCCCACAAGGTCTGAGTAAATTTAGTTCCGGATTCCCAATCATTACCCCACAACCCAGAAATGAACTCTAGCACCGAGTGATTTCCTATGCAACCTCTTCAAGTGGCTACTACGATGCGGCGACTCCTGCCATCTAGGAAAAAAAACATGCAAACTAGAACCATCCCAACAACGCATTTTACTAAGAAGTGCATTACCCTCTCCCCCACGATTCAACAAATTCTCATATGCCTATTCGAAGAAACCTAATTATCTTCGGGGCACCCTGGAGAACCGCCCGTTTGCAGGGAACGTCTCATACTCAAGAGCTGGGGAACTACCGGGTGAGTATCTGCTTTCATTAAACGCTAGGACAATCAACCTCTCCGGTGCAGCACAGGCCCCCAGATTAAACTATCACAAATCGCGCTCCGACTTATAGAACTTTCTCCATGGGCCCACATTCAACTTCCCCAGCAGACCCCCCCCGGCAGTCTCGCACACAGGATCACTCGATTGGTGGTACAAGGTACACTGGCATAATCCCCTCAAGACCTCGAGAGTGTCAGAAGCGATTTGGCCCTTTCTAACTTCTCTGAGATTGTTACTCCAATGGCACCAGACTACCGGCGATGTGGAAATCTAGAAAGCGCTTCGTTTTGTATTTTTGATCAATTCTGAGGTGTCCGTTGATTCCTTTTTTTCCTTTTTTTTCTCTTCCTCCTACCCCGCCCAGCATGTTAGGGAGGGACCTATTGATATTGTTCGACGCAGGGGTAAGAACAAAGGGAGGAAAGAGATCTGATCGGATGGGTCATCAGATGATTAGATCGCACCTAGGCAAGCAGTACAGTTCATAAACTATTTCCTTTGGGGGTAGTGTTGATGGATAATCCGTCCCGGGCAGGGCGTAAAGATGTTTTGGTGAGAGTGGTGTGCATGAGAGAATTGTTGTATCCTAAAAAACTCCATCCCATCTTTTTACACTATTTTTCACTTTTCCCCGAATCATTGCTGCTTGTAGCTTGCTATGATGCGCCTGCGACTAACGCTAGACACTTCCGTTTCCCAATTGAAATCGGCGGTGTGAACGGTTGGGCTGAGGTAATTGGAGCCCCGAAGGCCGTGAGGACGACTGGGAGTCAGGGTACATAATGAGGAGACGGGCAACCCCCCCACCCCCCACCCCCCCCCCCACCTCAGCCGCCTTCCATGCAGATTTCCTTTCCTTCCTTTCTAGCGTTCTGCCAGCTTTCAAAAGTTGATACACCTCCGGGCGGAGTGGTCCTCTACCAGAAAGCAAGAAATGAGGCACAATGTTGAGCTGTTAGCTCGGGAAGCAACCGTGTTAGAAGATCCAGAAGCACATCTGATTCATCGAGGACAGTAGCTGAGAGACAAAAACCGTTAATCCTGGTGGGAAAAAGCGTGTTTGTTTTGCTGCCACAGGTAGAAGCAGTGTGCAGCGAGGGAAGATATGGGACAGCCCGGTTGTAGTAAAATCATGAGTTCCAGGGAGGCGAGATACGTCAGAATTCCTTGTTCTATTATTGTTATTGAAATCATTAATTTTTGACCTTGATCTGATTATATCCTCTAAACAAAATAGTTTAGATACCTTTCCGTTATCGGTATTCAGCACATATAAACAGTGCCGGTAATACTACTATAGCATTCCGGCAACTCCATCATGACCCAAGGATGTGAGATGGTGGCATCGCCCCCCCCCCGATTTCCCCATTTGTGAGCCCTCTCACATCCTGTCCTGTACCCGGGCCTCCTTCTCCGGACGTTTCTTCCATGAAGCCTTTTTTTCACCATGTCCTAGCCCCCCAAAACAGGACATTCGAGTCAAATCGTAAGCCAATTAGCCGGGTATCTGGGCCCCTTCCCAACTATTTGTGTAGGACGACACAGAAGGGGAAAAGAAGGAATCAGGCCCTATGAACAAAATCCCGAGCTCTATTAGAAAGAGCACAGGTAGGTGACATAGAATCAGCCTCTACTCTCTCCCGGGGGCATATACGGGTATCTTACAATCACTCGCTCATGAATCACTTGAGGAGATTGATGCATTTTTTCCACAAATCGACTTGAGTTTTCCGTGTAGTACTATTCTGACCATGACGTGGCAGTGGCAATTAACTAATTAAATTTTAATGTTTTTAATTCTAGTGTTTACTGGACGTTTTGGGGGTTCGGGATATCCCTGCTCATGGACAGAGCCTCATCGTCAGGGGCTCAAGGAGAGGTGAGGCTTAACTTATGCTTGTGTCAACTCCACCCCTCCCAGACGCGCATTTCGTGCATCAAGAAAGGGTGGTGGTGCTCGGTCTCTTAGGATCAGCGTGTTGGGGTTGCGATGCCACATTCCGAGGGGCAACAGCCTCACCAGGATCAGGATAGAGCCCCCGACTCCCCCCGTGGTAGCTTAGCGCAGACTATCGCTTCGCAACGGTATGATATGATAGATATCCAATAAGAAATGACCCCCTAAGACCCTTGAATGACTTGAACCCAGCCCTACGTCAATCAGTATCACCCCACACATCGTCCCCCCCGTTCTCCACCAAGTAGCACAAAACGTCAACCAAAAGCATCATACTGGGACTGTACGAGTACCGACCGTATTGTAGCAGATACAAATCACTTTCTTCCTACTGTATTATCCTACAATTACAGCCTCACCCTCAAGATTCTTCCCAACCATTCGCATAATCATTCGAGAAAATTCTCAAAACCAAAAATTACGAAATCACAAAGATATCTTGAACATGAGCCCGCCCGTCTGCCCCCAACACCCACTAACCCAATCCTACGGTAATCGAGCCAATTGAGAAAAAAGAAACCCCAAACAGGCCAACACCTCATCCAACCATCTGCCCATCCCAAGCCTATCCTACAGAACCACTAACACCCCCAGGCCCTCCTCAAAATCTTCTCATCGACCTCGTCAAAGATTCCCTCCCTCATTCTCCAAACACCAACCAAGCTCCCAACACCTACTCGCCCGCAACACCCCCGCCAAATTCCGAATCAACAATCAACACTCGCACAACGCCAGCCTGGCGAAGAGCAATACGACAAACTCACCGCCCCCTTTGACAAACTCGTTAAATTCCTCCCTGGAGCTGAGCTCGCGCGCCCGGCCGGCGACTAATTCCACCAGGGCTTCTCTCAGTTCCTTTTCGTCATTGCGTGCGATGAACACTTCGCGGGCGAACTCTATGACGAGGGATGGGAGTTTTTCGAGCGGTGTCTGGGCGAATTGTGTGCGGAGTTTGTGTAGCGCGAGGGTTGACAGGGTTGGGATTTGCACGGCCGGGAGGCAGGAGAAGCGGTAGACCGCAAGGTTTATGTGGAGGAGGTGGAGGTGGTGGGGTTCCTCGGGCGTTGCGGGGGTTTTCGGGGGAAGCTGGGAGGAGAGGCTTGATGAGCGGGAGGTCTTTGGTGAGAGCACTGGGGAGTAAGATGGGAAAGTGGTCGCCGAAGGCGTTAGTGGCGGAGAAGGCAGCAGTCCGTGTGGCAACTTGTGTTTACCATTACCCTCGCTGCTATGATTATGACCATCTATCTTGACGGTCTTTTTTTCCGGGTTCTTCTGCTCGGGGAAATATTCTGACGTGTAGGTCGATGTGTTGTCCGCCTTTTCAAAAACCGGTGCAGGCTTGCCCCACACGCCAATCGCGCCCGCCATCGCGGCGTACATGAGCGGGGAGCGGGGGAGATGCGCCGCTGGCCGAGTGGAATGCAGTAACGGCCGATCATCCACTTCATCCTCCTCTCCCGGCTCAGCGGGGAGCACATAATCTCCCGTATACAAAAATTCTAGCGCATGGTCGAGAGTGGGAACGCTCACGCCCGATGGGTCGAGGAGGACATACGAGTCGCGGGGCTTACGCGATTGTAGGAGAGAAGTATATTTCGCTAGGAGCGGGCGGTGAACAGAGTATGTGAGGTCCTCCTCTCCGGAGTCGCTGGTGGGGAGAATAAGCCGGATTGTCGGGGCCGTCAGGAAACTGCCAAATAATGTCAGCGTGCGCTTCCGTTGTTCTGTACGGTAAAGCGCTATAATTTAGGCAATCTAGGAGCGGTGTATATTATGCAGGTGGAAAACATCGCAGCAGAGCAATGCACGGTAAAGTACTATACATACCTAGCAATAGTAGAACCAGCCATAATACCCAATAACTTTTTCTTTCTGTTATTCCCACCGCGCCGTATCGTCGCAATCGAATCTACTCACTTCCGATAAATCCCCAGAGGGCGGACTGAGCCTTTATGAAGAACCCCCCTTCCTTACTCGGTGAATAAGAAAAACAAAAGGGGAAGAAAAAAATCCGCCCTAGCCCACAAATTGTTTCTCCTCACTATTTCGTTCCCGCCCCGATCACGTCAATTCACGTGCCCGGGCACTACACCCAAAACACTAGCAATGATTTTGGTAGCCCTACGCATCAAACAGATGAAAGGGAAGCCCCGCGCTGCGGTAACACAAGGCGAGAGGGGTCGGTATGAGGGTGGGGGGGAGAGCTGAACCTGAACGAGGGTATCATTTTGCTTTTGTTTGGCGGGGAACCGGGGGAGTGGGGGAGAGAGTGCCAGTGGGATATCAGCGGTGCATCAGTCAGATTGTCAAGATCGTTACGGCACAAGAGCGTTCTGTAACAGGCGGATGATTGAGCTCGATCGTTGGGTTATTACTGGGGTTTTCTAGACCTTCTGAATTGTACAGTAGTGTTTGATAGAGATGGCATTGAATTTTGGGGACCTCAATTGGAGGTACTGGGGGTACGGTACGGTGGTGGAAAGCGTGAAACAATTCCCCACTCTTCAGGGATCCAGGACCTTTCCTTCAGGCACCCATACGGTACTGAATTTGATCACGCAATGTGGGGTGTCACGTGTGTCATGCAGCGCACGCTTTGCCAAGGGTCTTGGGATGCATTGGGTATGGCTTGATTCTAGAATTGTGGAGGGGTGTGTCTATGGACCTGGAAATGGATCAAGTCGCACCTCGCTATCACAAACGCCAAGAGTTCAGGATTTTTCATCCGTTAGAGCGAGGTTCTGGAAGAAAATTCAAGAAATTCCTAACGAGGTCCATTAGGGGGACTCACGCTAACCGGTTCCCATCGTTTTAGTCGGTTTTGTGGAGTATTGAAAATGCTGAAAGGGCAAAAACAGGGAAAACCGCAAACTGAGAAAAAAAGGCAGTTTTCCATTTTCATTTGTGGTTTTGTACTGGGGGCAGGAATTTAGCGATCGAACAGGCGGAGAATAGGGGAAGATGTGAAAGTGAAAGCAGACAAAAAGAGTGAACAAAGGAATGCAGTAGCCAATGGAGGGGCAGCATGTAGAGCATGTCACGCAATCTGAAGATTAGCTTCAGCAGGGGAGCTAATAGAAACACTCCAGTTTAAGGAAACAACTGTTCTAAATTCTCAGTATGTTTACTTTGTAAAGTAAATAAAAATGTGTATAAAGGTAGAAGAATTTAATGTGAAGTAGAATTTTATTAATGTAGCAAAAAACTTACAAGTATCATACCTGAAAATGTTAGCTTTAGAACCTGGAGACTGTAAAGCATTCGTACCAATATTATAACCAGTACAGATACTATAGTTACTGATGGATTTTCTTTTAGGATTAGTCTGGTTTCAGGAGACAAGCCTCAGTTGTAGCCTTGGGTAATAGGAGAAATTGTTTGATACCTGGTTTGTTTTATGTTTAGTTTCAGGATACATGATTATACCTCTCCCAATTATGTTCCACAAGTATGATTTGAACTTCCAGTATTTGCAGTATTATCTTAAGAGATCATTTTAATATCTTGATTGTTTAATGTATCATTTCATGATATTGATTTGATATCATAGCTGTTGTAAGATAGAGGCTCTGCTTATAGAAGTAAGGCTTTCGAAAAGGTGGCTAGTATAATAGCCAATCCTCCTCCTATTTCGCTGTCGCTCATAGTCGGGAGAAGCAAGTATGACGCGGGAGTAAGTGTGACGCGGAAGCAAGTATGACGCGGAAGTAAGTGTGACGCGGAAGCAAGTATGACGTGAAAGTAAGTGTGATGCGGAAGCAAGTATGACGCGGAAGCAAGTGTGACGCGGAAGCAAGTGTTACGCAGAAGCAAGTGTGCCGTGGAAGCAAGTGTGACGCGGAAGCAAGTGTGACGCGGAAGCAAGTGTGACGCGGAAGCAAGTGTGACGCGGAAGCAAGTGTGACGCGGAAGCAAGTGTGACGCGGAAGCAAGTGTGACGTGCCGGATTTTTTTCATTTTTTATGCTTACATAATACTTGTTTACAACCACATATCCCGATTTCATATAGGTTACAAAGTATTAATATAACAGCATTTCTCGTGATAGAGTTAGATTATATGCATGAAGAATCAGAGTCTGATTCACTAGCCAAATCCTCATAATTATTACCAGTATGACAGGCTATCCCCACCTCTTGCATATCCATCCTGAGCCCCCCAGGCAGCTCCATTCAAGTTGTATAAACGAACGACACAAGAATCTGAGGTGCCAGAGTAGCAGAGTTGCGGAAAGACCAAAGAATCAGAAGTGCTAGTGGGACCTCTAGAGCACAGTTGATTGAGAACCTGTCAATTGGAGAGGTGATTGGTATTGCTTGCTGGGACGCAATCACTTGGGGGGTGATAGTTGTGCCCAGGTCAGCATGTGGGTTAGGGGACTTGTTCTGGAAGAAAAATCATAATCTGGCGTGTCACACTTGCTTCCGCGTCACACTTGCTTCTTCCGACTATGAGCGACAGCGAAATAGGAGGTGAACCGGCTATTATTTAAAAACTGTTTTTTTCAAACATAGTGTTGGTTATCGGGCTGGGCAGGGCGGGTTTTCCCTCGCCAGGCCCTACCCTTACACCTGGCCTGAGGGGTATTTCTCAGGTCATTACCATCTGGGGCCTACCTACACTCATGCCGCGTACAAAGCCCCACTTGTTACCAACTATTTTTAACAGGGACAAGTCTGGGACATGGGTGGGGCGGGGCTCTGAGCTGGGATATGGGTAGAGAATGTCGAAAAAGATACCCAGTCCCAGGCCGTTAAGTAGAGCGTGGCGGGAAAAAGGACGAGTAGCCCGGGCTTTTCAGGGCCACATCCACCCTGTAACGAACTCTATTCAGACTTAGAAGAGGCAGACTTTGACAAACAGGGCTTTCAATATACTTAATTAAATAGTTACTTTTACAAATATACAAGTAAGAAGTGGCCAAACAGATCAAACCCTTACTAATATAGTGAAAGGTTTTATCTCAACAATCTTTCTGAGCCTCTACTTGATCAATCTACCTAGTCAACTCTTTGGCTAGGATTTCAAGTAAACAACTCAGGACTGTTTCTTAGAGGTTTTATAGTACCAAAACCAATTAGGAAAAAATTACAAATAGTATTAAAAACCCAAATTACTCTCTCTTCAACCTCAATATCTAAAATTAAATTCTTATATACAATTTCTCTTTGGTCTTTGCAGTGTATCACTACCAGTCTTCAAGTTCCCATTACTACTGTAATTTCAATCTGGCCTCACATAGATAGTACTTCTGATACCTTTAACTTTCAGGCCACTATAGGCTTAATTACATATAATGGCAATAATAATTAGCAAACTTCACTAGGACAAATCAGTAGACCTTTTGTTTTACTTCAAGAAAATTAGCATCACCTGCTTACACATACTATCCTCTTGGCAGAAAATCCTTGTACAGCAGTTTCCACTGTGGCAGAGAAGCTAAATAATCAACTCCACAAGTGTACTCTCTACTAATTCTTTCATAGTTATGGTGATACCCATATTGTGAAAACAAAGTCTTTCTTAACAGTAAAACAGAATGTCACACAGGTATAATTTGAAAATAGATTAATTGACTACAGCGTAGAAGCTTGAGGAAAAGTGATCTGAACATACCTGTATACTATTGATATAGGACTCTTTGTAACGGGAGCACTTTGTAGGAAGACAGATCCTAAGATTGCGATCGCACCGAAGACCCAAAGTAGAACTAAGGATCAAAATAAAGATAAGGGTAATTCAAAGTAGAATCAAGCGGTAAAACATAATATCTTTAAGCCTGAAAGCTTCACTCAATAAGTTCTCTCAAGGATCGTTGGTTATCAGAATAGGGTGTCTCTCGCTTTAGTTAAGTAGAATAATGTAAAGCCAGAGGACACCTGTCAACCATTCTGATCTTTCGCGAGCACCCTGCTCAGCTTAGGGCTGTCCAACTCACCTGCCTAGAGTTACCTAACACTCGGAGGCAGTCGGACCGCTCAGATATTAACTATCTCCACAAATAGGAAGTGCTCCCGGTGATGTCTTTCCAATTACAATTGCATGACCGAAAGCTCTTGCCTATCGGTAGCATGTCAGTGGCCGACCGACACCCAACCATAGAGATAATATCCATTGGGACTCACTGGCCCGGCGGTGTTTTTGTCTATACAAGCTACACAGTCCATCGGCAAATCTACTTGGCTATACTAAGCTTCTAAACTAGACTGCATGCTCCTACAATAAGAATCCTCCTGCTGCTTGACTGCATGGGCACTACCTACAGTCAACCATGCAGGACCCTCTTAAATCGTGACAAGACTTACACCTCTAGAGTCCACTAATAACCCATAGTAATGCTACAGTTCATGGGGTAGCCTGGGACTGGCATTGGGATAGTTGTCCTGGAAGCCTTACAGCTTTCCCGGTTAGTCCCAAGCCCTCTACTGTTAACCATACTACTCCCCAGAGGTCAAAGTATGCCCGTAGGTGGTTCCCAGGTATTATCCAGGTGGCGCCCTGGGTGGCGGTCACCCTCACACCCCTTATATATCCTGCGAACAGCTTCTGGTCAGTTGGACGGCCACAACTCATACTGTGTTGCAGCAGCTTTCCTATAGATCTCACTTTACCAGGAAGCATACAACTACACAGCCGTACAGTGCTGTTGTGCTGTACCAACGCTGGGGTGGCAGGGGGGTGTTTGGAATATCCCCTGAAAGTTACAGAAGGTTCGGACGACTCCTGCTCCATCAGTAGCCTGTTTTGTACCATATGAAGCGGCCTTGTGAACATTTAAGAGCCCCACTATAGTGGGATAACTTTCCTCTAAGTCCGCAGATGACTTTGTTGGTGAAGGTAGGGTAACTGGGGTCCCTCAGTACGGTAACTGAGTCTCCAAGGTAGGGTAATCCTGTTTACAAGGTAGGGTAACTTTACCCTTTCATGCCTTTATTGCGTTCGGTGGTCCGCGCGACCACATATAATGTCGCTCCGGATACCCGTGCAACGTTTACTATATGTCTTTAACTTTACGCGATCACACCCTCCCAAGGTTACCCTGCCTAGTAGGCTAACTTTGACCTACCTAGGTTGCCCTGTTTAACCTTATGTTACCAAGTCACTTTATAGACACTTGTACCAAGTTCTAGAGCTTGAGATCGTATTTATACCATTTTGTATAATACCCTATAATATCGTATAAAAACAGTATTTTATTTTTAAATACGTATTTTATTCAAGGTTTCAAAATATGTAGTACTAAATATTTCACATTGGGTTCAATGGTACAGTTATGTAGAAAATTGGAAATACTACTTTCAATTGTCAAGTTACTAATGTACAAGGTTACAAACCCGATCTTTTTGCTAGCTAGTAGTTGTCATCATTGGTATACCTTGGCCTCTTTGATCCCCTAGACTGAACATCAAGCGATTGGCTATTGTCATACAGTTGGAAAGAATTTTGTTCCACCATAGAAGATTCCACATAATTGGCAGTAGGTTTATCATCTTGGATTGCATTCAGCCCTGCCACTTCCACATCTCTGACCTCTAAATAGTGCATAATAATATTAGTCAATGGTGAAAGCAAAAAGAGTAAGTCTATTAAAAAGGAATTCAATCACAATACCTTCATCACTCTCAGTTTCAATTGAGTCCTGTAGTCCAACAACAACATCTTCCAACTCAATTTCTGCCTTACCAGACAGATCCTGCCACTGATGTTGTTCACTCGCCTTGTCGTCCAATACACGACGGTTGAGATACATATATGTAAGCTTATCAACTCGAGTAGAGCTGAGACTATTGTGGATCTTGCTGTGAATAAGATTTTGGGTAGAAAAGGAACGCTCACTGGGGACAGAATTGGCTGGGGTACGAGACAGTCTGGTAGCTAACAGTAAAAGCACAGGGGAGAAGGAATGCTGGGCATGCCAGAAACTAGTTAGTGAAGTAATATTCCAGGCCAGGTTATGAGGACTAAAAGGTCCATCCTTCGCCCTGTACATGTAATATTGTTCCTGAACACCGTTCTGAATAATAGGGTCACTATGAGCATTTCCAAGATATTCAATGATCATATTCTGTTGCTCAACAGTTGTGGCGACTCCAATATTGCCTGGAGTTAGAAAGTAGGCTGTCCCATGAAGAGCTAGAACTTGGCGGCCCATTTGCTTCTTAAATAATTGTAAGATTTCTGGCAGAGCAGGTTGCAGATCAACAATATGCTCGAGATGGTTTCGAATGGTAAGCCAGTATGACACAATCAATTCAAGATGAGCATTGGTGAATTCTGATTGGACTTGGACCTTGTGAATTGGGAGGATAAGATCACAGAGCTCCTCAATATTGTTCCAGAAGTCGCGTGAACAGAGAAGCTGGGAAGCCTCATGATCAAGTTGGGTGCGATCATCAAGTCCACATGCCTTAAAGACCTTTTTGTTCTTGTAAATAGATTCGATCGCCCATGCTTGCGTCCCCCAGCGGGTAATAACAACAAGGACCAAAGCAGTCGTTTTGCCGTAACAAGCTTTCTGTTTCTCGGGAAAAATCGATAGCTGAAGTGGTGACCGACAAAATGTATTGATTACCAGTCTAATTTGGGACTGGATAACCTTATAGTGAGGAATTCCAAGTACATCCTTAATGAGTAGTTGGAGGCCATGGGAGTCGCAGGGAAGGAAGAGTGCTTTTGAGAGTTGTAATCTTTGGTCCACAGCAAGAATTCGCTACAAACAAAAGCATTATAGAGCATATATTAGTGTAACAATCCTATTGTTAGATAGTTATGCAACAGGTAATGACAGTTGTCTCCCACTTATTCAAGTCTCATTATCTTGTACTAAAAGGTAAGGGGATACTATCTCTTCCGATACTACGGTACTGGCTTGCTTGTCTTTGAGGGATTCATGGAAGGATAGTATCTCGTCAGATAGTAAGATGAGTAGATTGTCATGTTGGATAGAACTATCACAATAGTGCTATGTTTGTTTCTACCAGTCGAGACTATCACAATAGTCTCCGGGTTCTTAGAGCGTAGGCTTTTGTAGAGAAGTATATGTAAAAAGTGTAAAAAGTAATCGTATTGCAACTTAAGTATAGAAAAGTACTTAGATGGTTGTGTGAAGATCCTATCTCTTGGTTGGAACCAAGCCCCTTCAAGTTATATAGGCATCTTCCCTCAACCCTAACCCTGGTGACTCATCACCTCGCGCAACCTAACCTCTATGACTCATAGTGAGTCATAGCGTGAAATCCATCAGCTGACTTGTATGAGTCAACTGCACAACATCTTTTAACCAATCAAAACTTATAAACTAAGTTATGTGCTCAAATGAGTCACATGCGTGAAACCCATGACTCATAATCTGAGTCATGTGCAAAAGTCATTAAATCATATGACGTCATAATCGTAAGTCATACAATAATCAACCACTAATAATATAACGATGACTCGCAAGTGCCCAGTCATGTGAGAACTATGAGTCAAGTGACGTCATAGTATTGAATCCAACATACCTTATGACTAATAAGTATTAATCATGTAAAATCTGCCTTGCTTAGTTATGTTTTGTGACAATGGGTGGCGAAGCTATTGATTCGTCACCAATCTTCTTTAATGTGTTCACCAAGCTTGCCCATAAGCTAGAAAGCCAAATTCTCTGCAGTTAATGCCATAGATTCAGCATTCTCAGAGCAGTAATGAAAGGTACCCCAGTCAGTATTAACTGATATGTTGATAATCTGATCCTTGGATATATTCTGGCGTTCGTCGGTAATAATATTGAGATAGTAGGATAATCGAATAACTTTCTCAACATCTTCCTTGACCAGATGATAGGTCTCGTCAAGTAAGGTAGTACGCAATAGGAATGAGTTGGGTGGCTTATAGGCTGGCAAAGTCTTTTGCAATGGGGCCAGAAAGTAGGGCAATTGAGTAATGTTAAATAGAAGATAGTTCATATAGACGGCTAAGCCAAATGAGATATCCGCATCATGCTTTTCTGTAGGAGAGAAGCGTTGGAGTCGGCTAGTAATGCGTGTTTGTCCTGCAGCTAGATTCGAGGATCCGATACTTGACTTTCCATGCTTGGCCATCTGCTCTTGGTATTTAACACATGTAGATAAGTCCTCGCACTGGCGTGTTGGGCTTTTGGCAAAGGTTTTTCCACATGCGATACAACGAACTAATTCAAGCTACGTCATATTTAGTATATTCAAATATCTATTTTATTAAGGAGTAGAATGAGTTACCTTCTTCCCTGCTTCAGGAGAGACAGTCTCGTAAGCACTGTGGAGCTGTGGGTCCTTTGTACGGCCCATTTTCAGAAATATTGCGCTATTGTTCCGAGAAGATCGTATCAAGTAATAAATGGTGCGCTCAAATACTGAATCTACTTGCAAGCAGAAAAATCATCCACCAAACTCTTAGGGTACCAACTAATTTACAACTAATGATTAATGAGATATAGCTTTAGGGTTAAGATTTTAGGGTAAAAGACTCTAGGGCACGTATGTATTGTATGTATGTTATAAAATTTACAGTCAAAAATACCGTATTTTATAATAATATACGTATTTTTGAAAGCCCTAGTACTACCAACTCATGTCTACCGCTAGTATACTAAGTATATTGGTCTATCCTCAATCTAGTTACATCTTGGTATACCATATGGGCTTGAGTCTAGTCCTCTGTAGCTACCTATATATAGGGTCGTTACACTCTTTTGAGATAATATTTCAGGAATCAGAACTACAAAAGAAATGTATTAGGAAGATTGCACTTTGTGTACATTTTATAAACTTGATATACTAATAATATAATAAAGTATATGCACTAGAATAAAGAAGCTAATAGTAATCTGAGATAGGAATTAGTAGAGTAAGTCTATTAATTGAACAAGTTATTGTGATCAGATTATTACCCCTTACTGTCATTTATTTTAATATCATCCACATTCTCGTAGCTTGAATACTAGGGTATTTCCTTATTTGTTTTAGTGTGCTGAAACATGTAAGAAACTGTCCCAGCTTGCACGCTTGAAATCATAGCCAAAGAGTGGACAGAGGTGTTAGGCATATGGGAAAAGTATCGCTTTTCCGCCTAGTTTTGTACATCCTGGGGTTACCTTACCTTCACCCTGTGAAGCTAACACCCCCCTCTGGCCCCGGCGTTGGAATGGCGTGACAACACCAGAGTGGATCGTAGTTGCGTCCCAACAGCAAGGACACTATCATTGGAATCCATCTCATAACACCATATACGTCGTGGCTACCTGTCTGACCAAATCCTGTTCACAGGATATATGAGAAGGGACCTTTGGCAAGCCTATACAAGTCTTCTGGGCAAAGTCGGTTGACATTGCATAAGGTTACAGACATAGCAGTAGGGTACAGGACACTATATCACTAAGGTAACAGAACGTTTTCGTCATGTCTACTCTAGAATGAAATGAGAGTATGACCACATCCACACCAATAGTATATCATCATTTAGGACTATTTAGTAAGGAAGGACTATGAGAGAATTGTGCTGCCGGTACGATCCCGAGCTCTCGTCCAACCAAAGCCTTTACACATGAGGCCTAAGTGATATCTGCAAGTGCGATTGGTCTGATTATGAAGTTGGCCACTTCGTTTGTCCGATAATGCCCATACTATCTAGTATGCAGATAAGTTTCAGTTCCTCCTGACGGAAGAAGGATTGTGAATTCTGACTGGGACGTGGTGCCACAGCAGAGAAATCAAGAGCTCCAGTCCGGAAGTCAATGGTAGGGCCATTTTATTCAGAGTAAAATGGTGTTCACACTATGAGGAAATGTTCAGAATGGTTAGGAGGTACTTAGTTAGTATGGTCGATACTTGTAGGCTGCACACTCTATCAATGCGGCATATAAATATTGAAGTACCTTCCGAGCTTTACTCACATCCTCCGTCTCCTCTACACATCCAGTGATTAAAGTCTCAACACCACGAGATTATCACTACTTCTTCCCTTCACACCCCCCATCATGGGTTTATTTCTGAGGGTGCTGGACTCCCTCTATTCTCCCCACGCTCTTAGGTCTACCCTTTGGGTCCATCCTCTCCTCTTTTTCGTCCTCAGGTGGTTGGTTTCTTCATCTCGCGATGTTGTTTCCTCTGCATACACCGCACTTGCTTTGGCTCTCTTAGTGTTTGCATAGTCAGGAACACTTCCCCCAACGTCCATGTTACAGATGGCTGGGAACACAGTTTGCAGTAGGAGAAATGTTTTAATAGGCCACAGTCACTTTTCCCCATTCGACCTCTAAAGAACCGGCTAGTGGCTGCCTAGTCAGACATGAACACGACTACTACTAGTTTCTACGGCAAAGAAGTTGGTCTACCTTTCCTCATCCATCTATACAGTCGGATCAGCTGGCACCCTACTGCCCCCTTCCCAAGCTAATACCCTACTATCGCACTACTTTTTGCTAGCACCTTACTGCCTGAGCTTGCATCTTACTGCCCTACCCTCCTTCGACTACAGCTCCCTACCTCGGTTACGCACTGTCTTGGTATAGCACTGCGTCCTTGACTGTTGCCGGTGTCTTGGCCTGGTGTGATGTTTGGCATGACCAAATTGTTTTAGGTTATAGCTAACCCTGCTTTTAAAGACTATAGGTCGTAGCAGTTGTCTTTTTGGGGGCTGTGGTTTTCTATACTTTCTGTGAGGTCCAGTGGGCCTTAGCGCATATTTCCTGGGGTTGTTGGAGGCCTGCTCAAGGGTTTCTTTGCTCCTATACACCTTTACATTGGCTTTTTAGTATTTGGCTTTCCTATGCTTTCCTCCCCATTGACTTGTGTTGATGGCTGGTGTGCGGTTAGGCCCATACTATAGGATCCCAGGAGTACGGCGAGTTCTTTCATGTTTGACTGCTTTCTTACGGATGGGGGGTATTTGGTTGTCCCATGAAGAGCTGAAGTGGGTGGTTGTTTGGAATTAAGGTTTTGTTTATGCCATAGCTAGCGCTGCACGCAAGTTTCTGTACCTTAACAGCGAATATATGAATTAAACAAAAAAAGAAAATCCCGAGCTTAACTGAAATCGTCACGCTACGGAGAACAGACCTTATCAATATAATAAGTTACAACTAGAAAAATCTTTATCACTATTTTACGCACGTTTATATTGAGCCTTCCTAGACACGTCTCTGTCTACAATAAACTGCCTTGGTCTTATCCATCCCGGTTGTTCTTAGAAATCTGGTACCACCTAACAAGAAGATATTGATCAAACAAAGGCTTCAAAAGCCTGAGTTTGTTGAGATAAAACCTTTTACTCTATTACTAAGGTATTAAAGTATTTGGCAGCTTCTCACTATTGTGAAAGCTTTGAAACGGTAATTATCCACCCAAGTATATGGAAACTCTGTCTGTCAAACTCTGCCCTTTCTAAATCTGAAAGATACACCCTTTAAATACACTTGCCAGCTTTTCCTTAGCCTTACTCCTAGAAGTATACCTCATCTCTTAAAATACTTTATAGATTAAATGATACAATAAAACAATACTAGATAAATCAATCAAAATATCAAATGATCCCTTGAAACAAAACTTCAAACACTACCAGTATCAAATACTATTATCAAAACATATTCAGGGAAAGGCACAATCTCATATCCTGAAATCAAACATAAAACAAACTAGGTATCAAAAACAAAACCTGTTAAAGCCTAAGGCTCAAAGCTCCACTTTATATCCTGAAACTAAACTAATTCTAAAAATTATATTCATCAGTAACCATAGTACCTCTACCAATTACATCTATATTTGCTTTCAACAAAATAGTATGCTAGCTATTCCAAAGGGTTACTACTATACTTCCTAACAACTCAAATATTTTCAGCATGTTCTTCAAATAGTCTGAGAGTACTCTAAACCATTATCTCAGAAAATGTGTATAATAATTAATAATGAACCATATCTATTACTACTGGCACTTCCCAGGACTTACCAGTATTATCCCCCTCTATTAAAGGTTATAGGACAACTGCAATCCTATGATGGACAAGGAAATTGCTGTCCTAACTGTATTAATACCTTTACAAATTGTGACCATGTAAACTCTTGCTGAAAGAATTACCTGATATTAAACAGCAGGATATGAAGTACTTAGTAGCTGTAACTAGTTTATTATCTTGAATAAAAGTACAATAGAACTGTCAATTCACCTGCTCGCGCTTGCACTTAATGTTGATTAATCTAGTGCTCTAGTAAAGAGTTTGAGGTTAAGAAACATGTGAAGTTAAAGCAATTATTGTTCAAACAAGTCTATTCTTAAAATGAATGTCTTTTGAAGTCAGGGGTTTCCGCTTGCCAGAAAACTAGTTTAAATACAAAAATTCAGAGCAATTACTTCAAGCTTCCTGCACTAACAATTATTGCTATCACAATCATAACCAGTAGCTATTCGCTAACTGAAATTCTATAATCCTGTAAGAACAAAGAGGCATTGCTCCTCAGCCTCTACAAGTGTTACTCCATGACCATTCCTTATCCAGAATTCCAAATATAAACTTCCAGCATAGTAAACGAAACTTAGTACAACTAAATATATTCTAGTATAGTCTATTTGACTTAGAGGCAGTAGCAGAGCTGAAATCAAGTCAAATAATCCTTATCTAAATTACACTAAACATAGCAAATCCTGTACTCTACCCCTGTCTACATTTTTCAGACCATCTGCACATGTTACATTATGAACTATTAATAGTTATAATTGTAGGAAGGCTAGCTCTTTGAATTTTGCTATTTAAACCAGTTTTCTGCCTAGCAGGAGACAGCAAACCTTAATCTACTATTAGTCTAAGAATATAGTTAGTTAAATCGCAATCCTTTAGTCCCAACTTGCTCTTTAACCATTACCTATTCGCCTACAAGTATCATAAAGTCTCCGTTAGTACCTGTACTAGCAGGTCTCTTGCTAGTCCCATTGTATATTCATTAGACAGAAGATAACCTGTTGCACAATTATTAATATACTGAAACTTGCAAGAAGCATTCTTAGATTACACACATAAAATCCTAGCTCAAGAGTAAACTAGCTGGATTGAGCAAGAGGGAACTTTAAAATATTGTTAATATAATCTTTATATAATATTGCATAGATGTTGAAGTATTTAGTGTCTTCTTACTATTATTACAAACTAAAAGGAATACCATCAAAGAATAGAGAATTACTTTCTGTTCAAGTCTGCTTCTGGCTCGTAAAGATGCAGCCTTTAAATATACTGAGTAGTTTTTCCTCAGCCTTACTCTTATAAGCACTACTTATATTTCAAACCAACCATGGCATCAATTAAAACTGTCAAACAACTCAATAAACCATGAAAAATATAAAATAATTCCTTGAAAGAAAACTGTAAAGTTTGGAAGCCTCAATTGATATTTCTCAAACATACTCAGTGAGATATACTTCCTCTATTTCTGAAACTTAATACAAAACAAGCTAAATATCCAAATAATGTCTTCTGACATTCAAGGCTAAACCCCTAAACTTGTATCCAGAAATTGAATTAATCTCTAAGAAAAATTCCTCACTAACAATAATATCTGTAGCTGTTATTAAGTAAAGTAATATTCTGAAAACAGATTTAGCATCACTTGAAAGATTCTTCAGGAATTTAGAATTAAGTTTTGCCTATGGAAGTTAAAGTAGATACAATACTCGCTGTTAGAGGTAATTTGCACTATAATTTAAATAAAGTACAGTTTGTAAACCAAAAGCTTTGTGATTGTGGAATAGTGATATATGCCTATGCATCTGGGACTATTAAGCAAAAAAAAGGCTAATAATACTATATCAATTGCAAAACAAAGCAAAGAATTAGACATAAACTAAAATCTGAGTTATATTTAGTATAATACACAAGGAGTGAGTTTCCACTATAGTACAGTTGAGGAAGTATCAGACCATGAGTATGTTCACTTACTCTCTACTACTGACTACGCAATCACCACAGCAGTATAATTAAGATATAGAATTATAAAACCACCATACTTACAATCTACACTCATGCTTGATTATAAGGTTTCCCAGCCATAACTCACTTTTAAGCTAAAGCAAGTAGATATTTTTTTCTCTTTTAAAGTTGAAGTTCTGAAAATAAGACCCAGTAATAGTAGCAAGAATTTAATCCATAGTATAGAAGCTAACTAGACTATTGCTAGAACTGGTTAATCTTTTATTACCAAGATATGCTCTCAATTAAAATTCATAACTGAAACAAGATTTGACATCTAGCAAGTCCAAGGAAATACCCCAAATGCAATATAAAATAGACCTTAATTAGGAAACACAATAGTGTTGAGGTCGGCATCGAGATGGTAGCTCTACCTAGTTTCCTATCTGTCTATGCAAGCTCGCAAAACTACACCTCCCTGTACTTCTAGTTCAAAGCTGCTTCTTTGAAAACACTATTCTGAAGGATATCTAATGATATGATACTCCTTTAGCTCTATACAGCTACCTTTCTTATATGCTTTATGCTTATAAAGTGATATTCCTTTCAACACTAGACTATTTTAAAGTGTATATCTGTAGTATTTGTCAGAATAATACCAAAACTGATTGCATATATGCTTACCTTGTTGAATAGCATCAAATACTTGCATTCTGCTTTAACTGAATATATTAATATAAAGAGTCAGTGCAAGCTTCTCTATCAGAATAATGTTAGAATAGGCTATGTATATGTCTAGTAAACTTAGTATTCTAAGTTCTATCACCAACCTCTAACCCAACTTTTTCTGCGTAAAATAAGAAATATATACTTCAAAACTCTGAAGAATGAATAATTCTTTCTTATGCAGAAAAGGACCAAATTAACATATCTTTATACCCATCATTGGGGTTATGGCTAAACTGACTGGCATTGTGGACCTTTCAAGTTCTATGATTCAATAGTTAATCTTGCAATAGAAGATAATGCAAAGAAGGACATCAGCAAAAAAAATCAGTTTGCGTTATTTGCATTTCAGCACACCCTGCATCTTCTGGCTGCGTTCTGTGGGACAATTTTTTTGAAGTTATGTAATCAAAAAAACCCGTTTCATTTTAAGATTAATCTAACAATTACGTGGACAAACATGAATTTTCAGCCCTAACGGACAATATTTACATGTCCATTTTGGCTTCTGAAGTTTAAAACTGGATTTATGGGATGCACAGGATGCTGACCAGATGCAAACTCCACTACAGGGTGCGTTCAGATGCGTGTGGATGCAAAATCGAGTTTTTTTGCTGATGGAAGTTATAGTTGAGCCACCAACCACTCCAGAGTGACGAGCAAATCGGCTCCCCTGAATACCTCCAATAACCATTGTGTAGCTAAGTGAAGTATTATAACCCACAATTGAATATATCCATTCTCCACTCCTCCAAACTTAAGCTCTCATATTTCAACAAATTAATACTCTCAATTACTATGAGAAATGAGTAGTAAACACACTAATCATACTTCTCACAGCACCCTTCTCAAAGAAAATTCCCAACTTTTCTCTCTTCATTTGTAGTGGTACTATAGCCACTGTCAAGACACCTTCCTACCATGAAGGTTATAATTTGCCCCATCCTGATAAATTTGCTCTTCACCTGTAGAGCTCAAAACAGGTATTTGTGGAATATCCACTTCCAGTTAAACAAATCGATTCGAATTGTATGGTCAATGTATTCGTGTTCATTGGCCTTCCCTTAGAAGAAGGATGTTGCTGTTGATGTCCGATGATGTTCTCCTTGTCCCCCTCTGCTCCCTTTTATATATGCCTCGATCGCCGGTGGAAAAAAAAACAGTCCGGCGAAATCCTTTTCCACCACCCACGAACATTTCCCACTGCAGCCATGCTCGCAAGCCCGAAGAAACTACCTTCAACAGTTCACACAAATGCGGGCATCAACAGCAAAGCCCGCTAAACCCAATCCTCCACTGATAGCCATAAGCTATCATTAGTAATGCGAACCATCAGTGTGCGGTCTCTTGGTACCGGACACTGGGTTCTACCCAACACTATACCCACTACTAGCGAACGAATACACACAGGAGCTTCACCAAACCACCCATAGCAGCCTTCTACCAGCACAACTAACCATCACAAAAAGTAAGCCGCATGATCCACAAGGGGTCGCGCGAGATCTTTACGACAACCCCCCTGCACCCAAGCTTCATATCCGATCCCCCCGTACACAATACCATACCAAACAAGTATAAAAAACCAAAGAAAACTACAACACCCCCGGGAGCGTGGTCTGCATAATCACTCCCCCAATCACCCGCTAAGCTAGCGCCCACATCTCCCGCACACATCTCGGGTGTCTTCACCCCGGCAACAGGGCTCTTAATATCCTACACTCTCAGATCTGCTCTAGTATTATATAACCTGACACCCCCCCGCTCACCCGCAGGCCACTCCACTAGTATACACCAAACCCCCGTAACGACAAATCCTACGGAACTTGAATCCATAGGAGGGAGGAAGCGCCCGACCGGGCCGGTGGGCTAGCATCGTTTCCTCCTGGATCTTGGAGATGAACCGGCCGGTTAGTAATAGTCCCCTCACCCCCCCCCACACACACACACCCAGGCGCCTATTTGGGCATTCCGTCGTATTAAACCCCGGGAAAGACCCCACCACGTGTGCGCTAATATAAAAAAAAAGTCCCGGAGATCTCGCTAGCCGAGATCCCTTTTGGAAGATCTTGGTGGTACACAGTACCCATACTGCGCAGTGAGAGTTGGAAGTGGGTCCTGGGAGTTATTACTCGGATTATTATACTTGTACCATTGTAATAATCGTGATCGTGATCGTTCACGGGAGGGGGGCTGCCGGGATGATTAGTTAGCTGTGCAGTGCCAAGTTTTATTTGGTGTATATTGGTGTGATATCGACTGCGAGATGGGGGATACTGCTCGGGCAAAACTACCGGGACGCGGGTACCGTAAATAAGATGGAGAATTCTTCTACTGCATGACGATCCAAAGAATCGATTGTCCACTCCCGAGTCTAATTTCCACAAAATGCTGGATCTAGGTATCCATGTTCCAAGATCTATATACAGCAGCATTCCCATCATGCCCGGTGTACCCCATCCGTCATCACAGAACATCACTCGAATCATCCAATCCTTCCCTGCCAGAAACATCTCCCCCCAGCCCAAGCAATCCTGCGACTCTATTCCCCAGAAAACTCCAAAGTGCTAAACTTATAACTCGCCTCCCACGTGTACGTCTCCCCGGGGGCGTAAAACTGTTTCCTCCCCCATTCCGGACTTATCCCCGTTAACGCCAATGTTACAACAACAAAATAGAAGGAGGACATAGACATACTGATTAATACCATCAGACCAATCTTGCGGCTCTAATGCGATGCATCCGCTCGACTGCAGGAACCCGTTTGTCGCCGCTCCGGGGCCCCCTTGTGTCTTCTTGATGGGCATATCACCTGTTTCGGTAAATCAGGTTGTCCTATTATCGAATGGGGAATAAAGAGTTGCCATACCCCCCGCCCAATAAGTAGAATACACTTGCATCCCAGCCTGGTCTGTGTAAACATCAACCTTAATTCCACTCCAGTCGCTGCTCAAGGTCGCGACCGGCTCGGCAGCTTTGGATCCCGGCTTATCGACTATCCAGTAATTATTGTATCCCCCACAGTCGCTCCCTGCCCCGCAATTCCCTTTCCAGAGTGGGTTATCTCTATCCGCGCCGACGAGCTTAGGCTTGGACCAAAAGTCGTTGATATCGCCCGCTGGAATGCTGAGAATCTGCCCGGTCGGGAGCATGCTGGAATCTGGCTCGAGGAGGCGTTGGGAAAATGGCATGTAGTATGAGTGATCGAAAATTAGGTCGGTGGCCGGGTTGCTGAAGGCATCGAGGTTCCAGTAGGTGTGCTGAGTCAACATCAATGCTGTCGAAAGGTCAGTATCCGGCGGTAGAGAAGAAATCTGTGAGCGTACGAGTCTTGTGTTCAGGGGCAGTCACGGTCATCTTCACATTCCAGGTCTTCTGTGAGAGCTGGTAAGTGATATAGCCGTCTACCCCGCCGGGCATTCCCATTGAAGAATTGCTTGGATCGTGGATATAAAAAGTGATAGAATCCTCGCTGAGGGCGACAACATCAAAAGTCCTGTACCCCCATCCATTAGACCCGGAGTGAAGGGTATTCTTTCCTTCATTATTCTCCGTGTTATAGGTAACACCGTCCATGGTGTATTGGGCATTCCCAATACGACCCGCGTACCGCCCAGGAACAGAGTTGTAGTGCTCGGATGCTCTCAACGCTAGATCCGTGTTAGATGTGCTCCATTGAGAGTAGGGCGATAGGGTTACGGTAGTCTGCAGCATTGTCAAACCCAACGACGATATCCCTTTCAACTCCATTTTTATCCTTTACAAAGAGGTTCGTCATTGTCGCCGCAAATGGGATGAACTGCCACAACTCCGGTCAGCCTTATTTAACCGATATCGGGACAAGATTACCTGAGCGCGAATACCCTCAGCAGTGAGAGTATATTTCCCATCAGGTCCTGGAGGAGGGATGGCGGTAGCACCCCGCGCAGCCGAAAAGATCGTGAATAGTACGGAAAGGCTCTTCATAATTGCGCGGGTTGTTGAAACGTGTGGGTGACAGTGCTTAAATACATCTGGGATCCAAGGTCGATACTAAACACTTTCCAACAGCTCCTGTGATCCGGTGAAAGGGGCGGCTCGGGTCCGGGGACCGGTGAGACCAGTGCTCGTAGAAACCAAGCTAGCCATGCGTCCTCCATACTCTGAAGTGGTTTAAATAAATACAATCTTCGGAAAGAGCAGGTGGTAGCCCAAGAGCGCCAGGGAGATATACAGTTGTCCGGCATGTACTAGAATATTCGAGTCTAAATTTAGTGTAGCGGCTCGGATGTGTGCGGACAATTTGCTAGACAAATGTTCGATCCCTACTTGTATGTCCGGGTTCCTCAACCTGATACTTGTAGTATCTAAACAAGAATTTCCATTCAGAGGCTGCTCCGGGATTAGCTTTGTACAGTTCAGGTACAACTGCAAGGAACACAGGTACCACCTACCAAACAAGACACGAGGGGACGGAGGCACAGATGTTCATGCACTATCCCCGGCTTTAGGCTATTAAGTCAGTTCAGCTCGATATCGAAAGTGACAACTAATCCAAGGAAATACAGGACAGGCACCGGACGGCGGGGACTGGAATGATTGGACCTCGCACTAGATCTTGGACTGGAGCTCAAGCATCCCCAATCCCGAGTAGGAGCATGGTAAGGACGTAGTACAAGGATGAACTTGAACTAACCAGGGACAAGATGCGATCGGGAATTGAGTTTGGCTTCCTCTACCGGAATAACCTCTTTCCCCCACAAGCCACGCGACTAATTCCAAAACCCAGGGACTCTCTTAGCAAACCATGCGGCTTAAACAAAAGCTTGGCGTTCACACGCGTGTCGATGCCGAGTATCGCGAGAATTTCGAGCGAGGAAAAAGCACCAGATGCCGGCGGCGACAAAGGACCCCCGGTTCCACTAAAGTCAATGGCGCTCGGCATCGACAAAACATATCGACAATTGGGATGGTCTTTGCCGGCACTTCAAGCAGTTGTTGAACGGCACCTATCTAATATGTACTGTACAACTTTATCAAAACGCGCTATCTGATGATCTATGCCAAGCTCGACCACTGTGGCAACCGTCACATGATCCAATCACATGCCGTTGTCACCTACCATTCTCATAT
>Ga0307513_10001575_pt1 | contig 32715 bp, 27 predicted proteins | sample 15_EM_MG_FD_202174 | JGI IMG/M metagenome (GOLD analysis project Ga0307513, IMG submission 202174) | Populus trichocarpa ectomycorrhiza microbial communities from riparian zone in the Pacific Northwest, United States - 15_EM | ecosystem: Host-associated > Plants > Roots > Unclassified | place... | reverse complement strand
CGTACGAGGCGGTCGACACCGAGCGGGCCGCGTTCTTCGAGGGCTGTCTGAGCGTGCCGGGCTGGCAGGCGGTGGTGTCCCGGCCCGCGGCGGTACGGCTCACGGGCCAGGACGAGTACGGGCATCCGGTGGACGAGGTGTTCACGGGGTGGCCGGCCCGGATCGTCCAGCACGAGACCGACCATCTGGACGGCACGCTCTATCTGGACCGCGCCGAGCTGCGCTCGCTCTCCTCCAGCGCGGCCATGGTGGAGCGGTGGGGTCAGCCGACCCCGGCGGAGGCGGCCGAGGAGCTCGGCTTCCCCCTCTGACCGCCCTCGCCAACTGGGCCCGCCCTACTGCTACTTCCCGTCGCGGAACGCTTCCAGGAGCCGCAGCCAGACCTCGCTGATCGTCGGATACGACGGCACCGCGTGCCACAGCCGCCCCAGCGGCACCTCTCCGGCGACGGCGACGGTCGCCGAGTGGATCAGTTCGCCCACGCCGGGGCCGACGAAGGTCACGCCGAGCAGGGTCTCGCGGTCGAGGTCGACGACCATACGGGCGCGGCCCCGGTAGCCGTCTGCGTACAGGCCGGCGCCCGCGACCGAGGAGAACTCGACGTCGACCGCGCGCACCCGGCGGCCCGCCTGCTCGGCCTCGGCGAGGGAGAGGCCGACGGCCGCCGCCTCCGGGTCGGTGAAGACGACCTGCGGGACGGCTCCGTGGTCGGCGGTGGCCGCGTGGGCACCCCAGGGGTCGGTCTCCAGGAGCGGTACGCCGGCCGCGCGGGCGGCGATGGCGGCGCCCGCGATCCGGGCCTGGTACTTGCCCTGGTGGGTGAGGAGGGCGCGGTGGTTGACGTCGCCGACCCCGTACAGCCACTCGCTGCCGGTGACCCGCAGGCTGTCGTCGACCGGCAGCCACGAGCCCGGCTCCAGACCGACCGTGTCGAGGCCGATGTCGTCGGTGCGCGGGGCGCGGCCGACGGCGAAGAGGATCTCGTCTGCCTCGATCCGGTCGCCGGTGTCGGTGACCGCCACGACGGTGCCGTTCTCCCTGGTCACCGACTGGACCGAGGTCCCCGTGCGGACGTCGGTGCCCGCCTCCGCCAGTGCCTCGGCGACCAGCTCGCCCGCGAAGGGCTCCATGCGGGGCAGCAGGCCCTTGCCGCGCACCAGCAGGGTGACCTGCGAGCCGAGCGCCTGCCAGGCCGTGGCCATCTCGACGGCGACGACACCGCCGCCGACCACGATCAGTCTGCCGGGCACCGACTTGGCGCTGGTCGCCTCGCGGCTCGTCCAGGGCCCGACCTCGGCGAGACCCGGCAGGTCGGGCAGCTGGGCGCTGGTGCCCGTGCACACGGCGACCGCGTGCCGGGCGGTGAGCACGCGCGTCGAGCCGTCCTCGCCGGTCACCGTCACCGTGCGGGGCCCGGCCAGGCGCCCCTGGCCCCGATAGAGATCGGCGCCGATGGAGTCGAGCCAGCCGATCTGTCCGTCGTCCTGCCAGTTCGAGGTCTCGTAGTCACGGTGGGCGAGGACCGCCTCGGCGTCCAGGGGGCCCTGGACGAGGTGGCTCAGGCCGGGCACGCGGCGGGCGTCGGCGCGGGCGATGACCGGGCGCAGCAGGGCCTTGCTGGGCATACAGGCCCAGTAGGAGCACTCGCCGCCGACCAGTTCGCTCTCCACGATCGCGGTGGAGAGACCGGCCGCGCGGGTTCGGTCGGCGACGTTCTCCCCCACGGGTCCGGCACCCAGCACCACTACGTCGTACACGTTGGATTCCGTTTCCGTCATGGGGCCAGTCTGGTGGGTGGTGTGCCCGGTGGCCACACGGGTAAGCGCGCGGAATACGCCGTCGCCGGGACGTGTTGTCCGAGCGCGACTCACCGGAAACGACCCGACATCAGGAAGAGGAATCAGGTCATGAGCAGCACCGTGGAGCTGACCAAGGAGAACTTCGACCAGACGGTCACGGAGAACGAGTTCGTGCTGATCGACTTCTGGGCGTCGTGGTGCGGACCGTGCCGTCAGTTCGCCCCGGTGTACGAGAAGGCCGCCGAGGACAACCCGGACCTGGTGTTCGGCAAGATCGACACGGAGGCCCAGCCGGAGCTGGCGCAGGCCTTCGGCATCCAGTCCATCCCGACCCTGATGATCGTCCGCGACCAGGTCGCCGTCTTCGCCCAGCCGGGCGCCCTCCCCGAGGCCGCCCTGACAGACGTCATCGGCCAGGCCCGCAAGCTCGACATGGACGAGGTCCGCAAGTCGGTGGCGGCCCAGCAGGCCGAGTAGCCAGGCCGGGGCCCGCGTCCCCTGGGGGGCCGCAGCCCCCAGGGGCGCGGGGAACTGCGCGACCAGCCACAACGAACCCGCAGCCGACAACGCACCGGCCTTCCAAGCCGAGCGCTTAGAACGGGTACGGCGCGACATCCCCCCGCACAGTGGTCCACCGCACATCGGTGAACGCCTCCAGGTTCGACTCCCCACCGAACCGCGCACCCGTGCCGGACGCGGCGACCCCACCAAAGGGAGCCACGGCCTCGTCATTGACCGTCTGGTCATTGATGTGGACGATCCCCGTCGGGATGCGCTCGGCAAGGTCGAGACCACGCGCGGTGTCACGCGTGACGATGCCGAGCGACAGCCCGTAGGGGCCGTCCGCGGCAAGGGCGGCAGCCTCATCGACGGTGGCGAACGAGCGCACGGGCGCAACCGGCCCGAAGACCTCCTCCGCATACGCGGGGGTCCGCTCATCGACGTCGGCAAGAACCGTCGGCCGGTAGAAGAGGTCCTCGTGCGTGCCGCCGGCCGCAAGCCTCGCGCCACTCGCCGTGCTGGACTCCACCAGGCCGTGGATCTTGGCCAGTTGGGCGCCGTCGATGATCGGGCCGAGGTGGACCTGGGCGCGGTGCGGGTCACCGACGGCGAGGGAGTCGGCCTTGGCGGCGAGCCGTTCGACGTACTCCCCGTACAGCGACTGGTGGACGAGGTGGCGGCCGGTCGTCATACAGATCTGGCCCTGGTGGAAGAAGGAGCCCCAGGCGGCGGTGGAGATGACCGCGTCGAGGTCGGCGTCCTCCAGGACGACCAGGGCGGAGTTGCCGCCGAGTTCGAGGTGCGCGCGCTTGAGGTGACGGCCGGCCGCCTCGCCGACGGCCCGGCCCGCGGCCGTGGAGCCGGTGAAGGAGATGACGGGCACGAGGGGGTCGGCGACCAGGGCCTGACCCGCGTCGGGGCCGCCCGGCAGGACGTGCAGCAGGTCCTCGGGCAGGCCCGCCTCGGCGAAGATCGCGGCCAGGGACAGCCCGCCGCAGACCGCCGTACGCGGGTCCGGCTTCAGGACGACCGCGTTGCCGAGCGCGAGGGCCGGGGCGACGGAGCGGATGGAGAGGATCAGCGGGGCGTTGAACGGCGAGATCACGCCGACCACTCCGACGGGCACGCGCCGGGTGTAGGACAGCCGGGGCGCCTCGGAGGGCAGCACCTGTCCGGCGGGGCGGGAGGCGAGGGCGGCGGCCTCGTAGCACTCCTGGGCGGCGACATGCAGCTCGAACTCGGCCTTGCCGGGGATCGAGCCGGACTCGCGGACGATCCAGTCGCGCAGTTCCTCGGTGTGCGCGGCGAACAGGTCGCCCGCCTTGCGGAGCACCCCGGCGCGGACGAAGTGCGGGGTGCGTGCCCAGGCTGCCTGGGCGGTACGGGCGGCCTGCGCGGCCGGTCCGACGTCCTCACCGGTGGCGAGCACGACCGTGCCGAGCGCCTCGCCGGTGGCGGGCTCGGTGACGGTGTACTCGGGGCCCGACAGGGGACGGGCGGCGTGGGACTGCCAGGTCTTGGGGTCGAGCAACGGCATTGCGGCTCTCCGTTTCAGTCACCGGCGGGACGCGCTGAGCGAACGCGGGTCCCGTGTGGTTCGCGGCCGTTCGTCGGCCGCGGAGCGGGATGCGGTGATCCGGCGCACGGCAGAACAGCACGCGGCGTCCGGTGTTCGACGGCATCCCCAGCTGGTTGAGCGTGCAACATCCTATGGCCTGTCAGACCGTTAGGGTCAGCGAAAAGCAACGGCACTTCCCCCACGCACGCCAGTGAGACGCGCCCCAACAGGGGCGCGAGGAACTGCGCGACCAGCCCCCACCGGACCCGCACCGAACCCCGACCTCACGCACCCAACCCCACAGCCCAGCGCAGCGATTCAGCTGGAGTCGCGATGGACGAGCGTCGCCCCGAGGACGTGGTGGGTCTCGGGGGCGGCGCCGGGGTTGCGTACCGCGCGGTCGACGAGTTCCGCGAGGTCCTTCCCGGCCGGGAGTTCGATGTGGACCGTGCTCAGTCTGGGCCGCAGCAGCCGGCCGAGGATCAGGTCGTCGGCGCCGACGAGCGCCGTGTCGTCGGGGACGGTGACGCCCTCGTCCTGGAGGGCGCGCATCAGGAGCATCGCGTACTCGTCGTTGAACCCGAAGACGGCGTCCAGGCCGAGTTCGGGCCAGCGGGCGGCGAGGCGGGCCGCTGACTCCTCCTCGTAGGCGAGCGACAGCACGGTCACCGAGGCGTCCGTGCCCTCCACCGCGCCGCGCACCCCGTCGAGACGGGGCTTGGAGAAGACCTTCAGGCCCGGCTCCTCGGGCACGACGACACCGATCCGGCGACGACCTCGGGCGTACAGGTGGGCGCCCGCCGTGCGGCCGACACCCTCGTGGTCGATGAGCAGGCTGTGCGCGCCCTCGATGCGCTCGGAACCGAGCGTGACGACGGCCCGAGCGCCGGAGCGCTTGAGGACGGCCACGCCCTGCGGTCCGAGCCCGCCGACGGGCACGAGGACGGCGGCGGGCCGCAGTTCGGCCCAGGCCCGGGCGGCCTCGTCCCCGCGCAGACCGACGGAGGCGTACTGCACGACGGTGTAGTCGAGGCGGCTGAGCGCCCACTGGAGTTCGTTGATGAACTGGCTGTAGAGCGGGCCTATCGGCACGCTCGGGGCGGGCATCAGGACCATACGGCTGTGGCCGGCCCGCAGGCTGCGGGCCGCCGCGTGCGGAACGTACCCGAGTTCCTCCGCGGCCTCGTGGACACGGCGGCGGGTGGGTTCGCTGATCCGGACGGCACTGGTGTTGTTGAGGACGTAGGAGACGGTTGCGCGCGAGACGCCGGCCAGGCGTGCCACATCCGCGCTCGTGGGCACGGAGCGCGGCTGGGACGCCGCCGGGGCGGCCGAATTCGGTATCTGCACCATGACGTACGGCATCTTTGCAGAAGCTCGGGGCAAGGTTCGGAGCGGGGGAACTTCGCAATCGATCCGGTAGCAAAGGCGGTTGACGAAAGCGCTTCAGGAAAGCGCTTCACTGAAACGCTTCAGAAAGATCATCAAAAGATCGTTTCCGGATCACCGAGAGCGGCTGGACTACGGGGTCGGCGCCCGGCCCCGAACAGCCGCGCACCGAACGCGCTTTCCGGACAGCCCGCACCAAGTCCCGGACGGATTGCACTGGTTGACCACCCGTGCGGGCCGGAGCACCTGCCCGGCGAATGGCCGAAACTCGCGGTCAATCCGAAGGCGTACCACCGGCGATCCGGTCGACGAGGTCGATCCAGCCCGCCTCCAGCCGCGCCGTCGACATCCCGCACTGCTTGGTCAAGTGGTGGACAAGGGCCGGATCCAGATAGCCCATCAGCGTTTTCGCGAGAAGTTCGCAGTCGGCGTCCGGAATGGTCTGCCGCAGCAGCAGGGTGACGTGCCCGGACAGCACCATGCGGGGTGCGGAAGCGAAGCGGCGGCCCGGTTCACCCTCGGCGGCCAGTTGCAGTTCCAGCTCGTCGACGGTCCGGCGCAGTACCGCGACACCGAACGCGCGCAGCCGCTCCACGGGCGGCGCTCCCGGTCCGAGCGGCGGCGGGCCGGACAGGAAGGCGGCCTGGAGCTTCTTCTCCGAGTGGTCGAGCAGCGCCATCAGCAGGCCGGTGCGGTCCCCGAAGCGCCGGAACACGGTGCCCTTGCCCACCTGCGCCGCGACGGCCACCGCCTCCATGGTCACGCAGCCCACCCCGCACTCCTCCACCAGCCGCGCGGCGGCCTCCAGCAGGCGGGCGCGGTTGCGCGCGGCGTCGGCGCGCAGGCACGGCTCGTCGGCTTCGGCGCCGATGCCGGTGCTCAGTTCCAGCAGCTGGGGCGCCTCAGCCCGGCCCTGGGGCTTCGGGAAGGGCGGCAGGGACTCGGACATGAAGACAGCGTAACGCCCAGGAAGAAACTGGACCCCGGTCCGTTTCACTGGTACAACTTTAAACGGACCTCGGTCCGGATCGTAACGACCACGTCTCAGCCCCCCTGTGGAGTCCCCCATGTCTGTTCGCATCCTTGCTCTCGTCGGCAGCCTTCGTGCCGGTTCCCACAACCGTCAGCTCGCAGAGGCCGCCGTGAAGCTCTCTCCCGAGGGCGCCGAGGTCGTGCTGTACGAAGGCCTTGCCGACATCCCGTTCTACAACGAGGACATCGACGTCGAGGGCAGCGTCCCGGCCGCCGCCGCCGCGCTGCGTGAGGCCGCCGGCACGGCCGACGCCCTGCTGCTCTTCTCCCCCGAGTACAACGGCACGATTCCGGCCGTCCTGAAGAACGCCATCGACTGGCTGTCCCGCCCGCACGGCGCCGGCGCCCTCTCCGACAAGCCGGTCGCCGTGGTCGGCACCGCCTACGGCCAGTTCGGCGGCGTCTGGGCGCAGGACGAGGCCCGCAAGGCCGTCGGCATCGCCGGTGCCAAGGTCCTTGAGGACATCAAGCTCTCCATCCCCGGCTCCGTGGTCCGCTTCGCCGAGACCCACCCCGCCGACGACGCCGAGGTCGCCGCGCAGCTGACCGAGGTCATCGGCCTGATCCACGGCCAGGCCACGCCCGCCGCCGCCTGATCGACGTACTCATGACGACGTACGCATGACGACGTACGCATGAGAGAGGGCCGGAGCCGCACGGGCTCCGGCCCCTTTTCTTGTCTCGCTCTCAGCCCAGCTCGGCCGCGCGCCGCACCGCCGGGGCCACGAACTGCTCGATCCACGCGGCCGGTTCGCCCGTGCGCGGCCCCAGCATCACCGTCTCGATGCCGAACTTCGCGTAGCCCTCGATGTCCCGGACGAAGGCGTCGACGTCGTTCTCGGCCAGCGCCTCGCCCATGTAGACGAGCGTCCTGGTGATGTCGTCGTACGGGCGTCCGACGCTGTCGCAGTGGCCGCGCAGGACGTCGAGCTTGTGCCCGACCTCCTCCGGGCTGGTCGCGAACAGGTTGCAGGCGTCCGCGTACTGGGCGACCAGGCGCAGTGTCTTCCGCTCCCCGCCGCCGCCGATCATGATCTCCGGGTGCGGCGAGCTGACGGGCGCCGGGACGCAGAGGGTCTCGGCGAGCCGGTAGTGGGTGCCCTCGAAGGGCCCGTTGGCGTCCGGGTCCCACATCTGGAGGCAGATCCGCAGGGTCTCCTCCAGCCGCTCGAACCGCTCGGCCGTCGCCGGGTACGGCACCCCGAGCCCCTCGTGCTCGCGGTCGTACCAGGCGGCCCCGATGCCGAGGGTCGCCCGGCCGCCGGACAGCACGTCGAGCGTGGTGGCGATCTTGGCGAGCAGGCCGGGGTGGCGGTACGTCACCCCGGTCACCAGCGCGCCGAGGCGGATCGTGGAGGTGTGGGCGGCGAGGAAGCCGAGGGTCGTGTAGGCCTCCAGCATGGGGTCCTCGGCGCCGCCGTTGAACTCCATCTGGAAGTAGTGGTCCATGACCGTGAGCCGGTGGACGCCCGCCGCCTCGGCCGCGGCACCGGCCGCCGCCAGCTCGGGGCCGAGCGCGGCGGCACCCGAGGAGTGGTTGAACCTGTTGATGTGCACGCCGAGCCGCATGTCCGTCTCCGTTCGCCTGCATCCAGCGGTGTTCCCCGAGCGAAGCTAGTTCCTGGAGCGCACACGAAGTCAAGCCTGGGCTTCGACCTCGGCTTCGGCCTCTGCCTCCTCCTGCTTCTTCGAGGCCCGCAGGCTGGTCACGGTCGTGACGGCCAGGACGAGGACGATGAAGCCGAGCGAGAAGGGGATGGAGATCTCCGGGACGTGCACGCCGGACTCGTGCAGCGCGTGCAGCACCAGTTTCACGCCGATGAAGCCCAGGATGATCGACAGGCCGTAGCTGAGGTGGACCAGCTTCTTCAGCAGGCCGCCGATGAGGAAGTACAGCTGACGCAGACCCATCAGCGCGAAGGCGTTGGCGGTGAAGACGATGTACGGGTCCTGGGTCAGCCCGTAGATGGCGGGGATGGAGTCGAGCGCGAACAGCACGTCCGTGGAGCCGATCGCGAGCATCACCACCATCATCGGCGTCATGATCCGCTTGCCGTTCTCGACGATGAACAGCTTGGTGCCGTGGTACCGGTCGGCGACGCCGAACCGCTGCTCGGCCATCTTGAGCAGCTTGTTCTCCTCGTAGTCTTCGGCCCCCTCCCCGTGCGAGCCCTTCTTGGCGTCCTGGACGAGCTTCCAGGCGGTCCAGATGAGGAAAGCGCCGAAGATGTAGAAGACCCACGAGAACGTGGAGATGATCGCCGCTCCGGCCGCGATGAACCCGGCCCGCAGCACGAGGGCGACGAGCACGCCGACCATCAGCACCCGCTGCTGGTACTGCGAGGGCACCGCGAACTTGCCCATGATCAGGACGAAGACGAAGAGGTTGTCGACACTCAGCGACTTCTCGGTGATGTACCCCGCGAAGAACTCACCCGTGGGCTTGCTCCCGCCGTAGATCAGCAGCCCGAGCCCGAACAGACAGGCGAGGACCACCCACACCACGGTCCAGGTGCCGGCCTCCTTCAGGGACACGTCGTGGGGCTTGCGGCCGATGAAGAAGTCGACCGCGACGAGGACGCACAGGGCGACGACGGTCAGCGCCCAGACATTGAAAGAGACGTTCACAGGTACTCCAAAGAAAAGATGTGCAATGGCAGCGTTGTCATCACCAGTGATCACTTCCACCCCGAAGCGGTGAACAACGGCTCATTACCTGGCAAAATCCCAGGTCACCGGTGCGTGCGCCGGTCCGGCCGCGGCTGGGCCGACCGGGCTACCCGCCGGATGGCGGGCAAGTCCCGCCGGACGGCGGCGCTCCGGAATCCGGCGGGCGCGCGGATCATCGTCGTACGATCCGCCGCACGCAGCATGAGGAACAGACAATGACGCTTACGCCGCCCCCGTTCGACCCCGAACTCGCCGCCGTCCTGGAGATGCTCAAGGACGCGGTGCCGCCCCAGCTGACGATGGACGAGATCGAGGCCACCCGCAACGGGCCCGGTCTCGCGATGCTGGCGGACATGGACCTGACGCTGGGCGGAGCCTTCGAGGTCGAGGACCGGGTCGTGCCGGGCCCGGAGAACGCACCGGACATCTCGCTGCTGATCTGTCGCCCGACCGCTGCGGCGACGGACGGTCCGCTGCCCGTGATCTACCACGTCCACGGCGGCGGCATGGTGATCGGCAACAACCGCGTCGGCGTGGACGGGCCGCTGCGGTGGGGCAAGGAGCTGGGCGCGGTGGTGGTGTCGGTGGAGTACCGCCTGGCGCCGGAGCATCCGTACCCGGCACCGATCGACGACGTCTACGCCGGACTGCTGTGGACCGCCGACCACGCCGAGGAGATCGGCGCCGATCCCGAGCGGATCGTCATCGCGGGGGCCAGCGCGGGCGGCGGCCTGACGGCGGCGCTGGCGCTGCTCCTGAGGGACCGCAAGGGACCGCGCCCCCTCGGACAGCTGCTGATGTGCCCGATGCTCGACGACCGCAACGACACCGTTTCCTCGCACCAGATGGCGGGCGTGGGCGTGTGGGACCGCACGGCCAACGAGACGGGCTGGACGGCGTTGCTCGGCGCGGCGCGCGGCGGCCCGGACGTCTCCCCGTACGCCGCCCCCGCCCGCGCGGAGGACCTGTCCCGCCTCCCCCCGGCCTTCCTCGATGTCGGCTCCGCCGAGACGTTCCGCGACGAGGTGGTCACCTACGCCACCCGCCTCTGGCAGGCCGGCGGCGCGGCCGAGCTGCACGTCTGGCCGGGCGGCTTCCACGGCTTCGACGGCTTCGCCCCCCAGGCAGCCCTCTCCCAGGCCAGCCAGTCGGCCCAGGTGAAGTGGCTGCGCAGGCTGCTGGCGGAGTGAGGGGGCGCGGGGAGGGTTGTTCGCTGCGGGTCCGTGGGGGCTGGCCGCGCAGTTCCCCGCGCCCCTTAGGGGGCCGCGCCCCACCAAGGGCCCTACTGCGCCCCCAGCGACAAGACTCGGGCGACCAGTCCCCCCATAGGGGCGCGGGGAACTGCGCGACCAGCCCCCACCGAACCCGCACCAGAACACCGAACCGACAGCCCCTGTGCCCGGGGGACCGGGGGCGCAGCCCCCATAGGGGCGCGAGGAACTGCGCGCCCAGCCCCCACCGGGCCCGCGGACAAGGAACCGCACAACCTGCGGAGCAACTGGCACCATGGGGCGCATGAAAGAGCTGGCGGGGCGCCTCACCGCGCTGGACCCGGACGCCGGCGCCGCCGTCCGGGTCATCGCCTACTTCGACCGCCTGGCCGAGCACCGCGCCGGTCTGGAGGCGCTGGTGCGCGGCGCCGCCGTCCTGGCCGGCTGCCCCGCCCGGCTCGCCGACGCCGGCCGGCGCGTACACCTGCGGGTCGAGACCGACGGCCGCCGCCGCGACACGGACCAGCCGCCCGACCCCGCCTGGCCCTCCGCCCCGCTGTCACCGGACGGCGCCCCGGCCCTGTGGCTGGAGCGAGCCGAAGCACCCAGCGTCGTCGACGCGGTGATCCTGGAACGCGCGGCGGCAGCCATCCGTACCGTCCTCGACCGCACCCGTGGCCGCGCACCGGCGGCCCGCGCCGACGACCCGGCGCTGGTCGAGACCCTTCTCGACGCCACCGCACCGGAGCAGATACGGCTGCACGCGGCCCGCGCTCTGGGCCTGGACCCCGCCTCCCCGGCCCGCGCGGTCGCGCCGCTGGACGGCCCGCCCCGGATCCTGACCGCGTCCGCCCTGCACAGGCCCGCCCCCTTCGAGGGCGGCCCGGACTCACCGGATCACGTCAGATCCCCCGACCCCGCTCTCCCGCCCGGCCGGGTCGGAGTCGGCCCCGCCGGGCCGGTGCTCGAACTGCCGGGCTCCTGGGCCGCCGCTCGGACCGCGCTCCGGTTCACCGCCGACGGGACCCCGCACTCCCCCGGACCACGGGTCGTGTACGCCGATGAGCTGGGCGGTATCGGGCTGCTCGCCGAGCTGGTCGTGCCGGGGGCCGATCCGCCGCCCGACGTGCAGGCGCTGGAGGCGGCGGTCGCGGACGCGCCCTGGATGCTGACGACGTTGCTCGCCGTCGCCTCGACGGCGAGCCTGCGGGGAGCCGCCGTCGAGGTCAACGTCCACCACTCCACGCTCCAGGACCGGTTGGGCCACGCCGAGGCGCTGCTCGGGTGGCCCGTCCGTACCCCGCAGGGCAGGCTCAGACTGCAACTGGCCCTGACCATGCGGCATTTGGGACGCGCGTAACTCACTTAGAAAGCAGAGGAGTTACGCCCAGGCCGTCACCGGGGTGAAGGAGCTGTCCTGCCGGAAGGTGTCCGTGCCGTCCGTCACGTCCACGCGCAGCTGGTAGTTGTAGTGGCGCAGGAAGTAGCCGGGGTAGTTGTACGACTCGAAGCGGATCGAGCCCGACGCCGTGCCCGTCCGGGCGATGAACGTGGCGTCCTTCGCGAAGGTCGTCGTGCCGTCGTTGGCGTCGAAGCGGGCGCGGTAGTTGTAGTGGCGCAGATAGTTGCCCGAACTGTCCCTCAACGAATAGCCGTTGGCGTCGGCGAGGCCCGCGACGACCGTGAAGGTGGCCGCCTGCTTGACCGCGGTGGTGCTGGAGCTGCTCACCACGGGGAGGTTGAGCAGGGAGGACTCCACCGTCCAGTACCGCGTCGAGTAGTTGACCGACTGGAAGGACCGGGTGACGCCGGTCGACAGGGTGGGGCCGCCGCTGACCGTCTCCTTGATGACGGTGAAGTGGCGTGCCGTACCGGACACCACGGGCAGTGCCTTGGGGGCGGTCCAGGTGGCGAACGTGTCGTAGCTGTCGCTGTAGTAGTAGGTCCCGTCGCCGTAGCCGTCGAAGAAGATCCGCCAGCCGCCGTTGTCGAGCTGGATCACCGACGGGCCCTCGCGGTAGCTGCCCCAGCCGGCCCAGTTGCCGGTCTTCGAGATGGTGTAGGGGCCGGCGAGGCTGGTCGCGGTAGCGTACTCGATGTACTTCGTCGTCTCGTTCTTCGGGAAGGCGTGGTAGGTCGAGCCGATCTTCACGATGCACGTGTCGATGTGGTTCGAGCCGATGCCGGACAGGGCCACCGGTGAGGTCCACGCCGTGAGCGCGGAGTTGGTCGCCTTGAGCAGATACGGGGTGAAGATCCACTCGTCGCTGGTGACCGAGCAGGACACGATGATGTTGACGCTGCCGTCGCTGTCGACGAACCACTCGGGCGCCCACGCGCGGGACAGATTGGTGATCGGGACCGTGTAGTCGTACAGGAAGGTCCAGTTGACGCGGTCCGAGCTGCGGGCGAAGCCGATGGTGGTGCTGGTGTCCTGCCAGGTGTGCGTGGTGTAGGTGACGTAGTAGTAGCCGTTGGTGTGCTTGAACACGCTCGCGTCGCGGATGCGGTTGCTGGGCGGGGTGTAGGCCGAGGACTGCACGAGCCGGAAGTCGGTGGCGTCGTCGGACTGGTAGACGTTCACCGTGCCGTCGTTGCTGTTGAGGAACGGCACGATGGTGTAGCGCGTGGCGGAGCCGCTGGGCGGGGCCGCCGCGGCGGCGGTGCCGAGCAGTCCGGGGAATTCGCCCAGGACGAGCGCCGAGGCGGGCAGAGCGGCCAGCGCGCGCAGGAGGCTGCGGCGGGAGGGGGTGGGGCGGGGTCTGGTCACGAGCGGCTCCTTGACGATCCAACCGACGGCTCTCCACGTTCGACATTGCGAACGCAGTTCGGTAAATCGGTCAGACCGTAGGTCCGAGTCGTGCGCACGTCAATACTTCCGACACGCTCCGGACCTGTGAACTTCCGCCCGGTCGCGCCGCATTCGACATACCGCACCGCGCCGCCCCGCCAGCCGTTACCGTTCGGTAGGAAGCTGTGAAATAGCTATGGGGAACACACCGGCGTGGCATCACGGTGTGCGACGGAGGTGTCCGTATGACTGCCGAAAGTGCCGCACGTGCCGCCGGGCTCACGGAGTGCGCCCGTGCGCTGGCCGACGGCGAGGTGACCTCGCGGACCCTCGTCGAGCAGGCCCTCGCCCGGATCGGAGCGACGCAGGGCACCCTCAACGCCTTCCGGCTCGTACGGGCCGAGGCCGCGCTCGCCGAAGCCGACGCGGCCGACCGGGAGTTGGCGGCAGGAGGACGCCGGACACTGCTCGGCGTACCGGTGGCCGTGAAGGACGACACGGACGTGGCGGGCGAGCCGACCGCGTTCGGCTGTCCGGGCGAGTTCCCGCCGGTGGCCGAGGACGGGGAGGCGGTACGGCGGCTGCGCGCGGCCGGCGCGATCGTCATCGGCAAGACCAACACCTGCGAACTCGGCCAGTGGCCCTTCACCGAGGGCCCCGCCTTCGGCGCGACCCGCAATCCCTGGCATCCCGACCACACCCCGGGCGGCTCGTCCGGCGGTTCGGCCGCCGCCGTCGCCGCGGGCCTGGTCCCCGCCGCCCTCGGCTCGGACGGCGCCGGCTCGGTGCGCATCCCCGCGTCCTGGACCCATCTGATCGGCATCAAGCCGCAGCGCGGACGCGTCTCGACCTGGCCGCGCCCCGAGTCCTTCCAGGGCATCACGGTCAACGGCACCCTGGCCCGTACGGTCGCGGACGCGGCCCTCCTCCTGGACGCGGCGAGCGGCAACCACGTACGAGACCTGCACCAGCCGCCGACGATCAGCGCGTCCGAGGCGGCCGGCCGCGACCCCGGACGACTGCGCATCGCACTCTCCCTCAAACCGCCGTTCACCGCGCTGCCCGCCCGGCTCCAGCCCGACGTACGGGCCAGGATCGTCCAACTCGCCGAGAAACTCGCCGCGTTGGGCCACACGGTCGAGGAGGCCGACCCTGCGTACGGGCAGATCGGGCTCACCTTCGTTCCCCGCGCCACCGCCGGTCTCGCCGAGCGGGTCCGCGAGGCCCCCTTCCCCACGCTCCTCGACCGGCGCACCCGGGACGCCGCCCGGCTCGGCCGACTGCTCGGCGGGCCCCCGCTGCGACTGGCCCGGCGGGCGGAGACCGCCTTGCAACGGCGGATCGGCGCCCTGTTCTCCTCGTACGACGTGATCCTCGCGCCGACGACGGCCGCTCCCCCGCCGCGCATCGGGGCGATGCTGCCGCTGAACGGACTGGCGACCGACCGCGCGATGATCGCCGCCTGCCCGTACGCCTGGCCGTGGAACGTGCTGGGCTGGCCCGGGGTGAACGTCCCGGCGGGGTTCGTGGGTGAAGGGCTGCCGGTGGGCGCCCAGTTGCTCGGTCCGGCGAACAGTGAGCCCCTGCTGGTCTCGCTTGCCGCGCAGTTGGAGGCCGACCTGCGCTGGCACGAGCGGTGGCCGCCGTTCGAACCCGTCGCCGACTCGGCAGCGGCATAAGGGGGCTTCGGCCCGTACGCTGTGACCATGGACGACGCGCCGATGGTCGGCTTGATGGGGCGGGTGACCGGCACGATCGGACCGGGGCTGGTCGGCGAGGTGATCGTCCGGGTGCGCGGTGGCGCCGAGCACTTCCTGGCGTATCCCGCAGCCGCGCAGGACCGCATCGAGCGGGGGACGGTGGTGATGGTCGTGGAGTACCTGCCGCCTCGGACGGTCTACGTCACCGCCGCGTACGACAGTTGAGTCCGGCCGGGCACACCGGGTGACCGAATCGTCTGCGGACGATCACGTGTGCGTCAAGCTTGCAACAAGGATTCGTCAGCATCTGTACCCCTGCGTCGCGCAGGAGCACCCTTGCCTTCGTTCGGTGCCGAAAGGGCACCAGGCAAAGGGGGCGTATGCCGATGTTCGTCGGCGTCGTTGCGGGGATCGCGGTAGCCGGGATCCTCGTTCTCATCGGTGTGTTCAAGATGATGTGGCGGGTCGCTGAACCCAACGAGGCACTCATCATCTCCGGTTCCAAGCACAGGACCGAAGGCCTTGAGGAAGGCATGGGGTTCCGGATCGTCACCGGGCGGGGCACGCTCGTGCTGCCCGGGATGCAGGCGGTGCGGAAGATCTCGCTCGACCTCAACGAGACCGAACTGCACGTGGACTGCGTGACCACCCAGGGCATTCCGCTGAAGGTGCGGGGCGTGGTCATCTTCAAGGTGGGCGACGACTTCGTGTCGATCGCCAACGCGGGCCGCCGGTTCCTCGACCAGCAGAAAATGATGGCGGAGCGCGTGCACAACGTGTTCGCCGGTCATCTGCGGTCCATCGTCGGCGGGTTGACCGTCGAGGAGATGATCCGCGACCGCGAGAAGCTCACCGGGCAGACCCGGGCCGCGTGCGGCACCGAGATGGAGAAGCTCGGGCTGATCGTGGACTCCCTCCAGATCCACGAGATCGAGGACCCGACCGGGTACATCAAGAACCTCGCCATGCCGCACGCAGCCGCCGTCCAGCGGGACGCGCGGATAGCACAGGCCGAGGCCAACCGGCTCGCCACCGAGGCCGAGCAGAAGGCCGCGGCGCGGATGTCGGAGGCCACCCGGGACAGCGAGATCCTCCAGGCCGGATACCAGGCCGAGCGCGACAAGGCGGCGGCGAAGGCCCGCCAGGCCGGACCGCTCGCCGATGCCGCCGCCCGGCAGGACGTCGTCGTGCAGGAGACGCGCATCGCCGAACTCGACGCCCTGCGCCGGGAACAGCAGCTCCAGGCGGACGTCCGCAAGCCGGCGGACGCGCAGGCCTACGAGACCCGGGCGCGGGCCGAGGCCGAGCGCGACGCGCGGATCTCGGCGGCGCAGGCCAAGGCCAAGGAGACCGAGCTGGCGGCCCTGGCCGAGGCGAACCGGGTCAAGACGGCCGCGACCGCCGAGGCCGAGGCGACCAAGGCACGGGGTACGGCCGCCGCCCTGGCGACCAGGGCCACCGGTGAGGCCGAGGCCGCCGCGTCCCAGGCCAAGGGGCTCGCCGCCGCCGAGGCGACCCGGGCGCAGGGGCTCGCGGAGGCGGAGACCATCAAGGCGCGGGCCGCCGCGCTCGCGGAGAACCAGGAGGCCGTGGTCGCCCAGCAACTCGCCGAGAACTGGCCGGAGATCGTGAAGGCCGGCGCGTCCGCGTTCGGCAGCGTGGACAACATGGTGGTGCTCAACGGCGCGGACGGTATGGCGGAGATGCTCGCCAAGGCGCTCACGATGGGCGGTACGGGGCTGGGCCTTGCACGTCAGCTGCTCGCGTCCATGAACCAGAACGGGCAGCCGGCGAACGGGACTTCGGCGCTGAACGGGGTGGCGGCGCCGACTACGCAGAAGGTGCCGGTGGAGAAGGAGTAGGTCAAGGAGCAGGGGTGATGCGGGGAAGGGCAGTACGCAGGCTCTAACGTGTGCCTCGTGACTGCCTTTCCCGATGCCGATGTTCCGGGGCGTTACGGCCCCTCCGCCACCACCGAGGCCGATCCTCGCGATGTGGGGCGGGTGCGTACGGAGTACTCGCCCGCCCACGACGGGGATCCCGATCCCGGGGAGATCGTGTGGACCTGGGTGCCGTTCGAGGAGAACGACGGGCGAGGCAAGGACCGGCCCGTCCTTGTCGTCGCCCGTGAGGCCGGGGGGACGTTTCTGGCCGTGCAGTTGTCCAGCAAGCGGCATGACGGGGATCGGGAGTGGGTCGCCATTGGCAGCGGGCCCTGGGATCGGACCGGGCGCGATTCCTGGGTCGATGTGGATCGGGTGCTGCGGCTGTTCGAGGACGGGATGCGGCGGGAGGCCTGTGCGTTGGATCGGATGCGGTTCAACTCTGTGGTGCGACGGTTGCAGGAGCGGTATGGGTGGCGGTGAGTTTCGGTTGTTCGCCGGGTGCGGGTCTGTGGGGGCTGGTCGCGCAGTTCCCCGCGCCCCTAAAGGCAGGTCACTCCAGCGAACGTATGTTCAAATGCAGCCCTTGTTGTCGCGCCCCTCGTGCGGTCCAGCACCGCGAAGACGACCCTCTCGAATCTGCCCTCGAAACGGCCGTCCACCAGGAGGTCTCTGAACGTGGCCGCCACCGTGTGCGGGTCGTTCTGGAAGACTCCGCAGCCCCATGCACCCAGGACCAGGCGGGGGTAGCCCTCCCTCGCGGCCACCTCCAGGACCCGTTCCGCACGTGATGCGAGGGCCTGGGGGATGGCCGCCTCGCGCTCCGGGGACGTTCGTCGGATCACCCCCGCGTTCGGGGCCGCCGAGGTCAGGAAGCCCGCCGTGTACGGGGTGTCCAGGAGGCGGCCACGGTCGTCGCGGAAGACCGGGACTCCGGGTGAGTGGATGACGCGGTCCGTGTAGAACGGGTCGCGGTGGGTGCGGTGGTGGTCGTAGAACTCGCGTACCGCCGTCAGGCAGGTGTACAGCGCCGAGGCTCGGCACAGGGCCTCTTCCTGGGCCTGGGCGCCGTTCAGGTAGCCGCCGCCCGGATTACGGGCCGAGGAGAAGTTCAGGACCGCCACCGGGCCGGGGAGGCGGCGCGCGGCCTCCAGGCTGCTCTCGCCGGTGACCTCGAAGGACGTGGCCAGCGGTGAGGGTGCCGGGAGCAGGTCCAGTGGGCTCGGGCCGTAGAGGCGCGTGCCCGCTCGGGCGGCCTTGATCGTCGCGGCGAGTTGCACCTCGCATCCGTCGGACGCGCGGTAGGAACCGGCCGCGACGATCTCCTCCGCACCACGGGCGAGGTCGCGCAGGCGGGCGCTCATGGCGCCACCCCCGTGTGCGCCATGACCGTGCCTGGTACTCGCTCCCCCGCCGTGCTCATACAGGCATCGTGGGCGATGCTGGACATGCGGTGCAACAGAGTTTCCCGGGTCGGCGAACGGCCTGGAAACGTTATGGAAACGGAGATCCATCGTCCTGAAAGTGCCCATGTGCACCCTTGTGCGATTCGGCGTGAGGGGTTTGGGTGGGACGAGCGTTGCCTGACCGGCCCACCCGAAGCCGGGCCGGCGGCATGGTGGAATCTCAGGAGGATCCCGACATGTCCGATGCGTCCACTGCCACTTCGGCGAGTGGCTGTACCAAACGCCGCACCGCCCTCTCCGAGGCCGAGGTCGAAGCCCTCGTCCGGGGAATCTGTTTCAAGACCGGACCGCCCCGTACCCTCGGTGTCGAGGTGGAATGGCTCGTCCATGAGCTGCGCCAGCCGCAGCTCCCCGTGACACCCGCACGGCTCGAAGCGGCCTACGCTTCCCTGCGGACCCTGCCTCTCAGGTCGGCGCTCACCGTCGAACCGGGCGGTCAGCTGGAACTCAGTTCCGCTCCCGCCGACACCCTGATGGAGTGCATAGGATCCGTCTCCGCCGATCTGGACGCCGTTCGCGCGGTACTGCGCGAGGACGGTCTCGGGCTCGTCGGTATGGGCCAGGACCCCTGGCACCCGCCCCGCCGCTTCCTGCACGAGCCGCGCTACGACGCCCTGGAGCGCTCCCTCGACCTCACCGGCCCGGCCGGCCGCGCCATGATGTGCACCTCGGCCTCCGTGCAGGTGTGTCTCGACGCCGGTCACGAGGAGCCGGGGCCCCTGGGGCACGGACGGCGCTGGTGGCTCGCGCACCAGCTCGGCGCGGTCCTCGTGGCCGCCTTCGCCAACTCCCCGCTCGCTGTGCGCAACCCCACCGGCTGGCGTTCCACCCGGCAGGTGCTGTGGATGGAGATCGGCGCCGGACGGGCCGGAGCGCCCTCGTTGGACGCCGAACCGAGGCAGGCCTGGGCACAGCATGTGCTCGACGCCCCGGTGATGTGCGTACGACGGGACAGCGGGCCCTGGGATGTGCCGGAGGACGGGCTGACGTTCCGGGAGTGGATCCGCTCCGGGGTGCCCCGGCCGCCGACGCAGGAGGATCTCGACTACCACCTGACGACCCTGTTCCCGCCGGTCAGACCGCGTGGCCATCTCGAACTGCGCATGATCGACGCACAGCCCGGCGACGACGGCTGGATCGTGCCGCTCGCCGTGACAGCCGCGCTCTTCGACGACCCCGAGGCCGCCGAGCGGGCCTACCGGGCGGTCAAGCCGCTCGCCGAGCGCACCCAGTCGCTGCCCGCTCCGCACAACCCGCTGTGGGCCGACGCGGCCCGCTACGGCCTCACCGACCCGGAGCTGCACGAGGTGGCCGTGGTCTGTTTCTCGGCCGCACTGGAGGCGCTGCCCCGGCTCGGCGCGAGCCGGGAGGTCGTCGGCGCCGTCGCCGCGTACCTCGACCGCTATGTCGTACCGGGCCGTTGCCCCGCCGACGACCTGCTCGACCGCGTGCGCGGCACGGACCGGCGTGCGCACGGGACCTCGTACGGGAAGGATCTCCGCACATGACCGACCCCGCCCTGGATCCGGAGGCGCTCCGGGAGCGTGCGCTGGCCGCGCTCACCACCGCGCGGGCGCGGACCGCGCTCCTGACCACCGTGGACGATCCCGAACTCACCGCCCAGCACTCGCCGTTGATGTCCCCGCTGGTGTGGGACCTCGCGCACATCGGCAACCAGGAGGAGATGTGGCTGCTGCGCGCGGTCGCCGGGCGGGAGGCGATGCGGCCCGAGATCGACGGCCTGTACGACGCCTTCGAGCACTCGCGCGCCGAACGGCCCTCGCTGCCGCTGCTGCCGCCCGACGAGGCCCGTAAGTACGCGGCGGAGGTGCGCGGCCGGGCCCTGGACGTGCTGGAGAGCGCCGCGTTCGAGGGGACGGGCGCTCGGCTGACCGAGGCCGGGTTCGCCTTCGGGATGATCGCCCAGCACGAACAGCAGCACGACGAGACGATGTTGATCACCCATCAGCTCAGGAAGGGGGCTGCTGTTCTCAGCGCTCCCGATCCCGAGCCCGCTCCCCCCTTCACCGGTCCGGCCGAAGTCCTGGTCCCCGGTGGGCCGTTCACGATGGGCACCTCCGCCGAGCCATGGGCCCTGGACAACGAACGGCCCGCGCACCGGCGGGAAGTGGCGTCCTTCTTCATCGACACCGTCCCGGTGACGAACGCCGCCTATCAGCGGTTCATCAAGGACGGCGGCTACGACGACTCGCGCTGGTGGACGCCGGACGGCTGGGCTCACGTCCGCCAACACTCCCTGCACGCACCGCAGTTCTGGTTCCGGGACGGCGGGCAGTGGCTGCGGCGGCGGTTCGGGGTCACCGAGGTGGTGCCGCCCGACGAACCCGTGGTGCACGTCTGCTGGTACGAGGCGGACGCGTACGCCCGCTGGGCCGGGCGCCGGCTGCCCACCGAGGAAGAGTGGGAGAAGGCGGCCCGGCACGACCCGGCGACCGGCCGCTCGACGCGCTACCCGTGGGGCGACGCCGACCCTGCCCCCGAGCACGCGAACCTCGGTCAGCGGCATCTGCGGCCGGCGCCCGCCGGTTCGTATCCGGCCGGTGAATCACCGCTCGGAGTACGGCAGTTGATCGGTGATGTGTGGGAGTGGACGGCGAGCGACTTCGCGCCGTACCCGGGGTTCAGCATGTTCCCGTACAAGGAGTACTCGGAGGTGTTCTTCGGGCCCGAGTACAAGGTGCTGCGCGGTGGTTCGTTCGCCGTGGACGCGGTGGCCTGCCGGGGGACGTTCCGCAACTGGGACTATCCGATCCGGCGGCAGATCTTCTCCGGGTTCCGCACCGCCCGTACGCCGGGTGCTTCGGAGGCCGTCTGATGTGCCGTCAACTCGCTTATCTGGGGCCCCCGGAGGCAATCGGCAGCCTCGTCGTGGAGCCGCCGCACGGGGTGTACCGGCAGTCGTGGGCGCCCCGGCACCAGCGGTACGGGACCGTCAACGCCGATGGTTTCGGGGTGGGTTGGTACGCGGAGGGCGATCCGGTGCCGGCCCGCTACCGGCGTGCCGGGCCCGTCTGGGCTGACCCGTCCTTCGCCGACCTCGCCCGGGTCGTCCGGACCACCGCGCTGCTCGCCGCCGTACGGGACGCGACGGTGACGGGCGCCGACGGGGAGGCCGCGGCGGCGCCGTTCGCCGCCGGTGCCTGGCTTTTCGGGCACAACGGGGCGGTCAGGGGCTGGCCGGGGTCGCTGGCCCCGCTCGTCCAGGCCCTGCCCGCCGAGGAGTTGCTGTCGCTGGAGGCGCGCTGCGACTCGGCGTTCGTGTGGGCGCTGGTGCTGCACCGGCTGCGCGCCGGTGACGACGTCGGGCGGGCGCTGGCCCGTACGGTCCTGGAGGTCGCCGAGGCGGCCCCCGGGTCCCGGCTCAACCTGCTGCTCACCGACGGCACGACGATCGCCGCGACCACCTGGGGCGACACCCTCTTCCACCTCACCGGGCCCGGCCCGCGCACGGTCGTGGCCTCCGAACCGTACGACGACGACCCCCGCTGGCAGGAGGTACCCGACCGCACCCTCGTCATCGCGAGCCGCACCGAGGTACGGCTCACCCCGCTCCACGACATGAGCGACGACCTGGCATCCGTACCACCCGAGGAGCTTCGTACGTGAGTCCGTTCCTGCTCACCCGCACCCTGCCCGAGGACGCCACGGAGGCCGCCCTGCGCGCCGACGTTCTCCACGGGCTCACCCGCACACCCAAGACCCTCCCGCCGAAGTGGTTCTACGACGCCCACGGCAGCGAACTCTTCGACCGGATCACCGAGTTGGACGAGTACTACCCGACCCGGGCCGAGCGCGAGATCCTCGTCGCCCGGGCCGGGGAGATCGCCGCCGTGACCGGTGCGCGCACCCTGGTCGAGCTGGGTTCCGGCTCGTCGGAGAAAACCCGGTATCTGCTGGACGCGCTGACAGAGCTGGAGACGTACGTCCCGGTCGACGTCAGTGAGAGCGCGCTGCGGCAGGCCGGCGAGGCGCTGATCGCCGAGCGGCCCGGGCTCGGCGTACACGCCCTGATCGCCGACTTCACCGGCGGTCTGGCACTGCCGGGCACGCCCGGGCCCCGGCTGGTGGCGTTCCTCGGCGGCACGATCGGCAATCTGCTGCCCGCCGAACGGGCCGGCTTCCTGTCCTCGGTCCGCGCCCTGCTGTCGCCGGGCGACGCCCTGCTGCTCGGCACGGACCTGGTCAAGGACAAGTCGGTGCTGGTCCCGGCGTACGACGACGCGGCGGGTGTGACGGCCGCGTTCAACAAGAACGTACTGACCGTCGTCAACCGCGAGTTGGGCGCCGACTTCGACCCCAACGCCTTCGCGCACGTGGCGCTGTGGGACGCCGAGAACGAGTGGATCGAGATGCGGTTGCGCTCGCTCGCCGAGCAGACCGTGAAGGTCCCCGCGCTCGACCTCACCGTGGACTTCACGGCGGGCGAGGAGCTGCGTACGGAGGTGTCGGCGAAGTTCCGGAAGGAGGGTGTGGGCGCAGAACTGGCCGCTGCCGGGCTGGAGTTGCGGCACTGGTGGACGGACAGCGCGGACCGCTTCGCGCTGTCGCTGAGCGTGGTGCGCTGACGGCGCGGCTCACCGCGGGCCGGCGTCCGGAACGCATCACCCGCCGGCCGCCGGCGCCGCGGAGGGCGGCGGGCTCGGGGTGGGCGGGGCGGCATCACCGGCGGGCGGCGGGCTCCCGGGTGCCACCGGGCTGGTCGTGGAGACCGGGCCGCCGGGGTCGGCCTGCGTGGGCGTGTCGTCGGTGCGGGGGACGTCCAGGCAGTCGACGAAGCTGACGAAGTCGGGTCCGTCGGTGCTGTCGGCGACCAGGAACGCGCTCACCTCGTGGCTGCGCAGCAGGCACATGTCGTAGCGGGCGACGGCCGACAGGGGATGCTGCCGGCCGTCGGTCCGGTATTCGTGGCGGCCCACCAACTGGCAGGAGTCGTAGCGGATCAACGGCCCTCGCGGCCCCACCGAGTAGCGGTGCGGGCGCACGTCGGCGGAGAAGTCCCGGAAGGCGTGCCCGGTGTCGTCGCAGTCGCTGAAGTGGATCGTTCCGCTCCTCCATTCGCTGTCGATGATCCGCACGTTCGGGTTGCGCACCTCGAACCGGATGTCCTGGGCGTGGAACCGCTGCACCGAGTCATGGTGCTGGGCGACGGGGAAGCGGAAGAACGTGCTGCTGACGCCGTACTCCTCGGTGCTCACCGGGCGGGTGCCGGTGATGATGTACGAGCCGCCCCGGCAGGTGATCGATCCGCCGTAGGGGAACTCGAGGAAGTTGCCCCACTCGTACTCGACCTTCATGTCGGTGAACCAGTAGTTGAGGAACTGGTCCTGGTCGTTGGCGTCCGCCTGCCCGCGCCGGGTCAGACCCGAGTACAGGAAGGCCCGGCGATAGCTGCCGCCGACCCGGCACGCCTCCCACCGCATCTCCGAGTTGGTGTCCGTACCCTCCAGGGCGAGCCCGAACTCCCACTCCCCCATCCACTCGCACTCGGAGAACCGGTAGTCCTGCGCCTGCCCGGTGGAGTACGAGCTGAAGAAGGAGGCACCCGGTGTGGCCGAGCGGAACTGCATGCGCTCGAAGGAGACGTTCGACCAGATGTCCTCGTTGCGGCACAGATAGGAGCCCGGGCCGGCATTCGGGCGGAAGACGAGGGTGGTCATGCGCTTGCCCGCCCCGACGAAGCGCAGACCGTTGGCCGGCCGCAGCGGAGCGACTCCGTTCATCAGCGCGTTCGGACGCGTGATGAGGAACTCGCCGGCGGGAATCCAGATCACCGTGCGTCCGACGCCGCCGGAGACCTGGGTGGCAGCGAGACGGTAGGCACGCTCGAACGCCGCGCTGTCGTCGGTCCGTCCGTCGCCCACCGCGCCGAGCTGGGTCACATCGATCACTCGGAGCAGCGGGTCGCCGGAGGGACGCCCTCGCCAGGGTTCAAAGGGGCCGGCCAGTGGGGCGGGAGTGCCCTCCGGCCCCACGGCGGCGGATGCGCTGTGGGCTGTCAGGGCCGTCGCGGCCAGCACCGTCCCTCCGCCACGCAGAAGTTGACGACGGCTGACACGAGACATGAAACCTCCCCTTTCTGCCATGATTGCCTTCTCTCTAACGTTTTACCCCATAAAGGAGGATAATGTCAGAATTTACTGCGGTACTCAGACAGCTGTCGGCGGCACAGAAGCCCGCGAAGGGGGTGTCGCTCTACACCCTGTTCATCAACCGTCCGGCCGGTCGTGTACTGGCCGCGCTGGCCTACCGGGTGGGGGCGACGCCGAATCAGCTGACCGTGCTCGGCGCCCTGTTCACCTTCCCGGCCCTGGCCGCGGTGGCTCTGCTGCCACCCGGGCCGACGATGGCGGTCTGCGTCGGCGCGGCCCTGGCCGTGGGGTTCGCCCTGGACGCGGCCGACGGTCAGCTGGCGCGGGGTCAGCGCTCGGGGAGCCCGTCGGGCGAGTGGCTCGACCATGTCCTGGACTGCGTCAAGATCGTCGCCCTCCACCTGGTGGTGCTGGTGTCGTTCTACCGGTTCTTCTCCCTGCCCGGCCCGGAGTTTCTCCTGGCACCGATGCTGTTCCAGCTCGCGGCCGTGGTGATCTTCTTCGCCGGGATTCTGACGGACAAGCTCAAGCGGCGGACACCGGGTGATGTCCCGGCGCCGACTGGGCCGGTCCCAGCACTGAGATCCGTGCTGCTCCTCCCGGTCGACTACGGCCTGACCTGCGTCAGCTTCCTATTCCTGGGGAGTCAGGAGGTCTTCCTTTCGGTGTACTGCGCGCTGCTGCTCGCCCATGTCCTGTTCATGGCCGCCTTCCTGGTGAAGTGGTTCCGCGAGCTGCGCTGAGGGCATCTCCGTCGGCTCGTGCGCCGAGAGCAGCTGCAGGGCGCCGCGCAGCAGGGTGCTGGAGGTGTGCACGGTGTACGGGAAGTAGACGACTTCGACACCGACCGGGGCGAAGCGGCGCTCGAGCTCTTCCCACTTGGGGGTTCCCCGCCAGTCGTCACCCTTGAAGATGACGTGGAAACCGACCCGCTTCCATGTCTTCAGCTTGTCGACGTCCGCCTCCACGACGGCCTCGTCCACGTAACGCACGCTACGGACGATGTCCAGGCGCTCGGCGAGCGGAACGACGGGCAGCCTGCCCTTCAGGCGTGCGGCAAGGTCGTCGGAGGTCACCCCCGCGACGAGACGGTCGCAGTGCCGGCGTGCCTCACGCAGGATGTTGAGGTGCCCGACGTGGAACAGGTCGTAGACGCCGGGGGCGAATCCGATGCGGGTCACCGCGTCTCACCCGCGGCCCGCTCCTCCGCCTTCGGCACGGTCACGCTCAGGGCGGCGGACTTGGGCGAGGTGTTCGTCCCGTCCGTCACCTCGATCGCGTACCGGTGGCTCGTGCCCGCGCCCACGGAGTCGGTGTAGCTCATCCGCGGACGGTCCCAGTAGGCGGACGACTTGGTCCGCCGTGCCACGAGCTTCCCGTCCCGGTAGATCTTGTACGTCAGCTCGGCGTCGTCCCGGTCCCATGAGGTGCGCCAGGCGAGGGTGACCCTGCCGGGGTCGGTGTCGGCCACCGAGAGGGCGGGAACCATCGGCGCTCCGGTGTCGCGGCTCCCGAAGCGGGTGAGGCCCTGCTGCGGTTTGTTGTTGACCGTGGTGAACTCGCCGCCCGCCCACAGGATGCCGCGTCCCACCTCCAGGGTGCGGGGACCCACGTGTTCGCCCAGTCCGTCGTTGGTGTCGGGGAACCAGTGCAGGATCCTGCGGTCGTTGAGCTGCTGGGCCAGCAGGTGCTGCCGGTCTCCCTTTTCGGGGAACCCTCCGGGCGTCTCGGCGCAGTCGTGCGCGTGTGAGGCGCTGTACAGGACGCCCTTGTAGGGCAGCAGGGCCTGGGTGGCGCCGCGGCAGGTGTCCCTCCACAGAAGGGTGTTGTTCGTCAGCCGGCCGGCGATGCGGCCGTCGAAGATGCCCGGGCCGTGGCCCTCGGCGCCCACGTAGAAGCGGGTGCTGTCCCGCGCGATGGCCTTCACCGACGACTGGGACGGGAACCATCCAGGATAGGAGAGCACCGTCCCGCCGGTGGTGGGGTTCAGGGCGACCAGCGAACGGTCCTGGCGTCCGTTGGCCGACTCGAAGTCGCCTCCGACGAAGACGCGCCCGTGCGAGGTCGCGGCCGACAGGGCGCGCACCGGGTGGTCGAGGTTCGCCGAGAAGGGCAGCAGGGAGCCCTTTGGGGAGATGGCGGCGACACGCTGCCTCACCTTGCCGTCGACGCGGCCGAAGTCACCGCCCAGGTACACCGCGCTGTCCGTCACGTCGATGGCCCGCACGGTGGCGGACACCGCCGGGCGGAAGCTCTCGCGCAGCGAGCAGCCTGCGGTGTTGAGGGCGACCGCGCTGGCCACGCTGGTGGATCTGACGCGGTTGAAGGAACCGCCCACGTACAGCACGCGGCCGTCCGCCGAGGCCTTCATGGCCCGCACGGTGCGGCCCAGGCCGGTGAAGGACGGGGCACAGGGCAGCAGCTTGCCCGTCACCGCGTCGAAGGCGGCGAAGTTGTGGCGTTGCACCTCGCCCTGGCCGGGCTCGGCACCGGGTGGGCGGACCGAGTCGAAGGTGCCTCCGACGTAGACGACGCCGTTCGCGGAGGCCAGCGACCAGACGATGCCGTTCGTCTGCCAGGTGGCCAGCGGATCGGCGGTGAACGTCCCGTCGGCGGCAGCGACGGGGAAGGCTTCGAGCAGGGCCGTGGTGCAGACGAGGGCGGTGACAGCCGCCGTCGTGACCGATTTCGTACGGAGCTTTCTCAGGCGCAAGGGACACCCCGGTGGCAGTTGTGGGAGTGGTACGGAGGAGGTGACGCCGACAGGGTGAGCCCGGACGGTACGACCGTGTCTGGGCTCATGCAGCGCGTCGGCGCAGCACTCCGACCAGCTCGCTCACTCTCAGCGGCGTCCTATATCGCCACAAACTAGTAGCAAATACACATATTCCCAAGACCATTCCCACGGCGAGTCCTGTCGGTGTGTCACCTGCCAGCGCGCGGGAGGCCGCCAGGGCGACCGCGACGAACAGACCGGCGGCCAGGGCGTTCACGTAGCCGCGGCTCACGGAGGTGAAGCCGAGGCCCAGCCGGATGAGTACGGCCGCCGCGAGGTTCTCCACGACGATGGCCGCACCCCAGGACGCGGCGGCGCCGAGCACACCCCAGGCCGGCACGGCGAACACGCCGACGGCCAGCTGCACCGCGAACGCCGCGGCGGTGACGGCCAGGTGCCAGGAGCTGCGGCCGGCCATGAGGAGCACGGTCTGGGCGTTGCCGACCGCGACATTGACCATCGAGGCGGCGCACAGCAGCACCAGGGCGGGACCACCGTCGACGAACTCCGGCCCGAAGACGGACAGAACGGTCCGCGGAAAGCCGGCGACGAGGAGGAACAGGGGCCAGGAGAAGAGCACGATCCAGCAGGTCGAGACGCGGTGCAGATCGTGCGCCTCGGCGGCCTTGTCGACGGCGAGCAGGCGGCTGATCTCCGGTGCGGAGGCGAGCCGGACGGCTAGCTGGATGAGGGCGCCCGCGGTGACGACGCGGCCGATCGCCGTGTAGACCCCCGCGTCGTCGGCCGTGGCCATGACCGACAGCAGGATGACGCCGACCCATACGGCGCTGATGTCGAAGACGGAGGAGACCGCGCGGGGTGCGGCGAAACCCCAGAAGGTCCGCCAGGGCACGGACCCGGGTCCCCTGGTGTACGGCGTACCGTGGCCGGCGAGGCAGCGGCGCAGGGCGAACCAGGCGGCCACGGAGCCGGCCAGCGCGGGCAGCAGCCAGGCCGAGGCCAGGGCCAGCAGTCCGGGCGCGTAGCAGGCCACAGGGACGGCGATCAGCACGCGCAGCACCGGTTTGCCGATCTGCTCCACGCCGACGAACGGCACCACCGTGCCGTAGCCCCGGGTGGCGGCGAGCAGGATCGTGCCCACGGTGGCGGCGGGCAGGAAGAGTCCGAAGAGCCGGACCAGGGCGACGGCGTCCGCGGGGGGCAGGTGGGGCAGGAGTGTGGTGGCCACCGACGGGAACAGCAGCAGGGGCACGGCGGCCGTGGTGCCGGCCAGGGCCGCCGGCAGGGCGGCCGTGCGCAGCAGCGCCCCCACCGAGCGGCCGTCGTCGACGGCGAGGTCGCGCGGGACGAAGCGGACAAGCCCGGTGTCGGCACCGAGCTTGCAGGCGTTGCTGAGAATGGTGAACAGGGCGACGCCCGTGAAGATCGCTCCCGCTCCGTTCGCTCCGACGGCCCGGGTGATCAGGCCGACGAAGACGAAGGAGAAGACGGCGTTCGCGAGAGACCCCGCCATCCCCCACCAGCCGCCCCGTGCGGCCGCGGCCACCCCGCTCGGGGCGGTGGCCCCGGCGCGGTGGCGAGCGGTCGCTTCGGGTGCGGTCATCGGCGGGTGACGGTGAGCGTGCCGTCGTACAGGGGAAGGTCCATGGTCGAGGTGTCGACGGGCGACACGCGACCGCTCTTCCGGCGGCGGAACAGCGCGCGCAGGCGTCGGCGTGGGCGCCCGGCATCGAGGACCGCTCCCAGGAGGCGTCCGCCGGAGCAGCCGATCAGCTCCTGCACCTGCCGGAGGTCGTCGCGCCGGGTGCCGTCGAGGCCGGTGACCACGAGGATGCCGTCGACGCGCTGAGCGACCGCCAGCACGTCGGCGTGCTCGAGGAAGGGCCCCGTGACGACGACGGTGGAGGTGTCGGCCTCGGACCCCGTCCGGTCGGTCCCGGAGAGGGCGGCCCGGGTGTACGGGCCGGTGTGGCCGCCCGAGGAGAAGGTGAGGCGTCCGGTCACGTCGGCGTCGACGAGGACGCCGCTCTCGGAGCGGAACCCCTCCTTCAGGGCGGGGGCTTCGTACGGCAGCAGCGGCAGTCGTCCGGCCAGTCCGGAGGTGTCGGGGGCGGCGTCCACCAGCAGCACGTCGCCACCTTCCTCGGCGAGGGCCGCGGCCAGGTTGGCGCCGACCTCCTCGGCGGCGTCGGCACGCCGGGGGGCCACGACCAGGACGCTGCCGGGGCCGGCCGGGCTGCCGAGCTGCCGCAGACGGAAGGCCAGGGCCCGGTACGCCTCCGTGCGAGGACTGGCCGTGTGGCCGACCGTCAGCAGCGCGTCGTCGCCCCCGTCGTCCGAGGGCAGGAGGCCGAGCACCGGGGCGCCCAGGGCGGCCCGTACCTCACCCACCGACCGGACCCGGGTGTCCAGGGCGGAGCGCATCCAGGCCAGCACGATGCCGAGCAGGAGACCGCAGGCCAGTCCGACGGCGAGCAGGGTCTTCCGACCGGGGCCCACGGGCAGGACGGGGGCCACGGCCCTGCGCACGATGTCACCGCCGTCGGTGTCGCGGGACTTGATGTCGAGGACCTTCTTCTGCAGGTTGTAGAGCTGGTTCTGCGCGGCGGGCTTCGCGGTCGCCCGCTCCAGCTGGTTCTGGGCCAGCCGCTGGTTCAGCACGGTGATCTGCTGCTCCAGGGCGCGGGTGGCCCGCAGCACCGTGGCGTCGTTGCGGCTCTTGCGGTCGGCGAGGTAGGCCTCGGCGAAGGCGTTGGCGCCGCGCGCCGCGCGCTGGGGCCCGCGGGCGGTGAACTCGAAGCGGAGTACCTGGGACTTCAGCGGATTGGTGACCCGCACCCGGGCGCCGAGCGTGCCGGCCTGGTTGTCGGGGCGACCCAGGAGCCGTGGCACGCGGTGGGAGACGGCCGCGCTGGCGGCGATCCGCTGCTCGGTGCTCATACTGACCTGGTTGTCGGCGGAGACGCCGACCGCGCCGAAGGGGTCGGTGGTGGAGCGCACGAGGACTTCGCTGGTGGCGGTGTAGGTGTGAGCTCGCTGCAGCGACAGCGCCAGCCCGCCGAGGAGTCCCAGGAGGATTCCCAGCGTGATCAGGACGCGGTGGCGCAGGAGTCGGCGCAGTTGGTCGCGTAGCTGGTCCGGCTCGTCGTACCGGTCGTCGATGGGGGTGGGGCCGGTCACGGGTGCCCTCCTGTTCCGGGGATCGATACATGACGGGTGGGTGCGGTCGGCGCCGCCGATGAGGGGAACCGGGATGTCCTGACGGTCGGGATGCTGATGAGCAGCGGGATGGCCAGCAGCAGGGTCAGTGGGCCCGCGATGCCGAGCAGGCTGCCGCGCAGGAAGACCATCTGGTAGAAGGCGAAGGCGGGGACCATGAGGGCGGCGACGGTGTCCGGCCGGTCGCGCAGCCGGTGGCGTACGTCGTCCGCACGCCGTCCGGCCGCGCCGAGCAGGAGGAACACGATGACCACCGCGTAGGGGCCGGCCCACAGGTAGCTCTCGATCCACAGGGGCGCGGAGAGGTTGAGGAAGTCGTACCCCGCGTACCTGGCCAGGGTGATGCCGGTGTCGTCGGGTTTCCCGGGCCACATCGAGCGCGGCACCGCGAACAGCGGGGGGCCGAGCGCGTCCTGCGGGGAGAACCCGTTCTCCCGGGCGTAGTCGAGTCCGGTCTGCACCTGCTGGAAGGCGTCGTAGTCGCCGTTGGTGGTGAACTGGTCGGCGAGGGAGACGACGGCGACGTCCTCCCGCTCGCTGTAGCGGAAGTAGTCGCTGTACGGGAAGACGAGCAGGAGCGCCGCGATGAGAGCGGCCGCCGCGATGCGGAAGGCACGGGGCCGGCACAGCCGGGGCGCGGTGAACAGCAGGGTCAGCAGGACCGTGCCGACCCAGAACCGCGGCTTGCTGATGGGGTTGTTGACGACGGCGTTCAGCGCGAGAAGCACAGGCAGCAGCAGCCAGCGGACGCCGCGCAGCCATCGGTCGCCGCCGGGCAGGCGGGGTACGCGCAGCAGGCCCAGCAGCGCCCAGAAGGCGGGCACGGACAGCGACCAGCTGAGCAGCACCTGCATGAAGCCGCCCTGCCCGTTGTCGGGGGCGCCGACCTCGGTGATGGCCTGACGACTTGTGAAGTACGCGCCGAGACGGCCGGGTTGGCCCGAGATCAGCAGCACCGCCAGGGCGAGGGCGAGCCCGCACAGTGCCAGCAGCCGCCAGGGGGAAAGACGCCGGGAGAGAAGTCGTTCCAGGAATCCCGGTGGAGCACAGGCCGCGCGGGCGTGGCCACGGCGGGCGGCGAGGGCCGTTCCGGCGCTGTAGGCGACGAGACCCAGTTCGACGACGGCCACCGCCTGGAAGGCGGTCACCTCGCTGGTCCGGTTGGGCCACGGGTAGGTGTCGGCGGCGAGCATCGCCAAGGGGGCCAGACCGAGCCAGATGTAGACGAAGACCCAGAAGCCGAAGGCGATGAACCGCACGGTGCCCGCGGTGAGCACGCGGGCGAGCGCACCGCCGGTGTGCGCCACGACGACACCTTGCAGGGCCAGTGCGGCCGACAGGTGCACGCCGTCCGACTGGAGGATCAGCCCCGGCAGCAGGACGGTCAGCACCACGGCCCAGAGGGAAACCGCAGCCACACTGCGGACGCGAGCGTCCTGCATCCCGACCTCTCTGCCGAGTGAGCATTCTGGACGAAACATCATCGAACGATATATAGCGCGCTTAATTAGCAAATCGCCCCAGGCGCGCGCGAATCCTCGACTTCGGCGCCGCCACCTCGGCGAGAGAGTCATCGGGTGATCTTGTTCATCGGGCGGCGTGCCATTTACCCCAAATCATGACAAATCTGCATAGCTTATCGCGCAGGTCTCCGCGCAGCCCGGTGATGGACCGGCGTCACGAGCAGCGGCGGGCCGGCTGACCTCAGATCAGATCTCCGGATTCCCAGAGGAGTTACGCATGAGCAAGCGGGTCGACGTCGTCGTCGCTGGAGGCGGCGGATTCATCGGTGGCCATCTCGTGGGCGACCTGCTCGCCCAGGGGCTGACCGTCCGCTCCATCGACATCAAGCCCCGGCACGAGTGGTACCAGGTCCACGAGGACGCCGAGAACGTGATCGCCGACCTGTCACTCCTGGACAGTGCTCGCGCGGGCGTCCAGGACGCCCGGCAGGTGTACATGCTCGCCGCCGACATGGGCGGCATGGGCTTCATCGAGAACAACAAGGCCGCCTGCATGATGTCGGTGCTGACCAGCACCCACATGCTCCAGGCGGCGCACGAGGCCGGCGTGGAGCGCTACTTCTACTCCTCGTCCGCCTGCGTCTACGCGGCCGACAAGCAGACCGACCCGAACGTCACCGCCTTGAAGGAGGAGGACGCCTATCCGGCGCTGCCGGAGGACGGCTACGGCTGGGAGAAGCTCTTCTCCGAGCGGATGTGCCGTCACTACGCCGAGGACCACGGGTTCGTCACCCGCGTCGCCCGCTACCACAACGTGTACGGCCCGCACGGCACCTGGACCGGCGGACGGGAGAAGGCTCCGGCCGCGGTGTGCCGGAAGGTGGCCGAGGCGGTCCTCTCCGGTGACCACCGGCTGCAGATCTGGGGCGACGGACAGCAGAGCCGCTCCTTCATGTACATCGACGACTGCCTCCACGGCAGCCAGATGATCATGCACGGGGACAGCGGTGTACCGGTCAACCTCGGATCGTCGGAACTGGTGACCATCAACCAGCTCGTGGACATCGTCGAGCGGATCGCCGGCGTCCGCTGCGAGCGCGCCCACCGGCTCGACGCCCCGCAGGGCGTGCGCGGGCGCAACTCCGACAACACCCTGATCCGCGAGATCTACGGATGGGAGCCGTCG